>ENA-UAOT01000006-UAOT01000006.1-human-gut-metagenome-genome-assembly--contig:-NODE-6-length-122020-cov-7.591555_pt1 | contig 122020 bp, 112 predicted proteins | sample MGYA00243475_ERZ654567 | MGnify/ENA primary metagenome ERZ654567 (study PRJEB26926, sample SAMN06164482) | human gut metagenome | biome: ENVO:00009003; feature: ENVO:2100002; material: ENVO:00002003... | reverse complement strand
GGACAAGCCCAACATCTGAAAATCGTTACTGTTTCGTTACCTATTTGAAATTTTGAAAGCAAAGTAGCTGAAATATAAGCGGTTAGATTTGTAGGTTCAAAACCCTGTCTCTCCGCAAATTAAGATTTTACTAAAAAAGGTTACGCATCTGTCGTAACCTTTTTATTTTTCCAGAGCGTCTGCAAGCGAGTTCCCGCCACTCCGGAAAAGTGAAAAAGTATCCGTGTAAAGAGCGGATTTCGTTTATTCATCGACTTTGCAGGGACTCTTCCATTATGGGAAGGACGAGCGGACGTGGTAACACGAAGTCAATCCCCTTCTCTCCGCAGAACAAAAGATACCCGGATGGACCGGGAAAACGATAAAACAGGATTGAGTTTACTCCGACCCTGTTTTTTATGGCATCAATTACATAAAGTTTTCTTCTCAACCGGTGCAAAAAGCCCACGCACGCCAACGGAAAAAAATCAAATCCGATCGTTGTCATTCATCTCCCGGCCATAGCGGATTGCCTACGCCCGGATCCTCCTATTCGAAGATACTTTCGCTCTCTCCCGATAAAACCGGGAAATAGACCTCTCAATGCAAACGCAGGCTATTTAACCGAAAAACAGAGGGATAACCTCAACAAACCAGCTCGGATAATTACACCGACCGTTCCAAAACCAGGCTTGTCAGGCGAAATAGCGGAGGCAGAAGCCAATAGAACAAAAAATCCATTGGATTACATATTAAGACACAACAAATACGTTTTTCTGTCGTAAAAGCTTGAAATATAGACTTTTTTCCGGGGGGGGGGAAATTGCGCTTTTTTGTTTGGTTATTATGCGAATAAACTCTACTTTTGTAACCGGAAACGACCTGCCAGGCAAGGCAGGCTTCTGTTTCCAGAGGTTCGGTGTCGTTTCTGGGTCAGAAACAGAGATCCCGGGTGCCGAAAACAGAATCGCACACGATTCGTTCTGCGGCCAACCTTTAGTTGCTGCGCGGTGGAAATCACACAAAAGCCGCGGGGGATTGTGGAGTATGCCCTTTTCACAAATACGGTACATACTTTTAGCACACAGCTCCTCCGAGAAAACAGACACAGGGCAGCGAATCGATACGCCACCGAATCCTCTTCCGACCCCGAAAGATCTGCAAGAGAGTTTTACGGTCGGATTCGGCAAAACCGGCGCACCTGCCTACGGCCGCAGGAGAAAAGGAATCGGACCTGCAAACAAGATCGACAGACGAAGGGCGCACCCGGAGCGATGCAATTACGATTTCGGGACATTCGGCGGGACCTAACACCGCCTCCAAATTATGTCAGACAAAAACGGCGAAGAGTGCTGGTATGCACTGAAAGTATTTTATAACCGGGTATTCGAACTCGAAAAACAGCTCTCGCAGGAAGGAGTGCGGAGTTATATTCCCTTGCTCCGCGAAGACACCGTCGCCGGGGACAAAAAGATACGGAAACGCAAACCGGCCGTTTCATCCCTGATGTTCATCCGCCAAAGCGAACACTATCTGCTCGAATTGCAGGACCGGATGAAAGCGAGTTGTCCGTTCATGGCCTACTTCGACCGGGAAACGAAAAAACCGGCAGTCATTCCGGACCGGGAAATGGAGCTGTTCATGCAGATCACTTCCGCCGACACTTCCGACCTGGAATATTTCAGCGACGAAGCGATCGACTACCGTTCCGGCGACAAGGTCCGGGTCACGGGCGGCCCGTTCAAGGGAACCGAGGGGTACATCAAGCGGATCCGGGGCAACCGCCGCCTGGTCGTCGCTCTGGAAGGCATCATCGCCGTAGCGACGACCTACATTCCGGAACGTTTCCTGGAAAAAATACCCGAAAACAGACCTTCGCGCCTCGAGCAATGAAAGTTGCACGGTAATTGTCGGAAAACGGGACAGCGGTCCTGCGGGTCCTAAACCCGACGCCCGGTTCCGTTCCGAACACGGCCCGCTTCGAAAATCGACAGATTACAACATACACGACAAGAGCTGACGAACAATCAGTCCTTTGCAAAATATTTATTCTAACGAACCATGTACCGTCTGATAGAAAAATTGCACTTGGAACGCTATCTGAACTCCAGATTGATCCTTGCCATCGACCTGGTCGTATCGGGGGTAGCTTCGCTATGCGCACTGGTGTTGGTGAGATTGCTGCTTCCTCCCCTCTCCAACATTTCGAAATTCTCCCTGTTATGGATTGGCTGCGCGGTCGTATATTCGTTCATCACCTTTTTCCTGCTCAAGACCTATCGGTCGGTCATCCGCCACTCCACGCTGCGGGAAATCGCAAAATTCGTCGTGGCGGTCATCGGCAAGGAGCTCCTGTTGGGGCTGACCATTCTGCTCTACCCGCCTACACCGCTGTTCGGGATGCATATGCTGGCTCTGCTGCTGTTCGATCTGCTGCTGACCCTTTGCGGCCTGATCCTGATCCGGGTAGCGATGATTATCGTGTACGACCTGGTCAAAAACAACCTGAAATCCCGCAAACAGCGCCAGTTGGTGTTGGTTTACGGATTAAGCGAAAAATCGGTATCGCTGGTCACCCGCTTGCAGAGTTCTCCGCATTACAAGGTCGTAGGGTTCCTGACTTTCGGCCGGAGAATGAAAAACCACACCATCGCGGAGTGTCCGGTCTATTATTTCGAAAATGAATACAGCATTCGATACCTCCGGCAACGGTACGACATCGATGCCGTGCTGTTCCCGACCAACGAAGAGGCACAGACCGAGCAGGAGCGCCTGATCCGCTACTGCGTCGAAAGCAATCTGAAAATCCTGATCGCACCGCCGATCGACGAGGTCATCGACGGCAAGATCATGCGGCAGTCGATCCGCGAAATCAAGATCGAAGATCTGCTGGGCCGCCCCGAAATCAAGATCTCACTGGACGAAATCATCGCCAATTTCCGGGAAAAAACCGTCATGGTCACCGGAGCCGCCGGTTCGATCGGCTCAGAACTGTGCCGCCAACTGGCATCGTTCGGAATCGAGAAATTGATCCTGTTCGACAATGCAGAAACCCCGATGCACAACCTGCGGCTCGAACTCGAAGAGCGCTTCCCGAAGCTGGAATTCGTCCCCGTGATCGGCGACATCCGGCTGCCCAACCGCCTGGATTTCGCCTTCCGCACGTTCCATCCCCAGGTCGTATTCCACGCCGCCGCTTACAAACACGTCCCCCTGATGGAGGAAAATCCCTGCGAAGCGGTGCTGGTCAATGTCATCGGCACACGCAACGTCGCTCTGAAATGCCTGGAATACAACGTCGAAAAGATGGTGATGATCTCGACCGACAAAGCCGTGAATCCCACCAATATCATGGGCTGTACCAAACGCCTGGCCGAAATTTACGTACAGTCGCTCGGGCTGGCCATCGAACAGGGAACGATCGAGGGGGCCACGAAGTTCGTAACGACCCGTTTCGGAAACGTCCTCGGCTCGAACGGCTCGGTAATTCCGCGTTTCCGCGAGCAGATCGCCAAGGGCGGACCGGTAACGGTCACCCATCCGGACATCACCCGTTTCTTCATGACCATTCCCGAGGCCTGCCAGTTGGTCATGGAGGCCGCAACGATCTCTACAGGCAATCAGATCTGCGTTTTCGATATGGGTAAATCGGTGAAAATCGCCGACCTGGCCAAACGCATGATCGAACTGGCCGGATACGAACCCGGCGAAGAGATCAAGATCGAATACACGGGACTGCGCCCGGGTGAAAAACTGTACGAGGAAGTACTCTCGAACACCGAAAATACGATCCCCACGACACACGACCGGATACGTATCGCCAAAGTACGCGAATACGACTACGCCGAAGCCTGCGCTGCGACCGGGCAGCTCGAGCAGTTCGCAAGAATGGTAAACGTCCCGGATACGGTCTGCCTGATGAAAAAGATCGTCCCGGAATTCAAATCGAAAAACTCAGAATTCGAACGCTTCGACAAAGTGCAGCCCGCATAAAACATAAATCACCACTATCCTCAATAACCATGAAAGGAATCGTACTGGCCGGAGGCTCCGGCACCCGTTTATACCCGATCACCAAAGGTGTTAGCAAACAACTGCTCCCGATCTACGACAAGCCGATGGTTTACTACCCCATCTCCGTCCTGATGCTGGCCGGAATACGCGATATTCTCATCATCTCCACGCCGGCCGACCTTCCGGCTTTCCGGCGTCTGCTGGGCGACGGATCGGATTACGGCGTACGGTTCGAATATGCCGAACAGCCTTCGCCCGACGGACTGGCCCAGGCGTTCCTGATCGGCGAGAAGTTCATCGGCAGCGATTCCGCCTGCCTGGTTCTGGGCGACAACATCTTCCACGGCTCGGGTTTCTCGACGATGCTCCGGGAAGCGGTCCGCACGGCCGAAGAGGAGAACAAGGCCACCGTATTCGGCTACTGGGTCGATGATCCGGAGCGTTACGGCGTGGCGGAATTCGACGGAAACGGCAACTGCCTTTCGATCGAGGAAAAGCCGGCCAATCCCAAATCCAACTATGCCGTAGTGGGACTCTACTTCTATCCCAACAAAGTGGTCGATGTGGCTAAAAAGATCAAACCTTCGGCCCGGGGCGAACTGGAAATCACGACTGTAAACCAAGTCTTTCTGCAAGACAGCCAACTGAAAGTCCAGACCCTCGGACGCGGCTTCGCGTGGCTCGACACGGGCACGCACGACTCGCTGGCCCAGGCCTCGATTTTCGTCGAGGTGATCGAAAAACGCCAGGGGCTGAAGATCGCCTGTCTGGAAGGCATCGCCTACCGCATGGGCTGGATCTCGGAGGAGAAGATGCGGGCGCTGGCACAGCCGATGATTAAAAACCAATACGGACAATACCTGCTCAAAGTAATCGACGAATTAAAACGCGAACAAAAATAATGAAAGTCATTGCCACCGCGATCAAGGACGTGGTTATTATCGAGCCGCAGGTGTTCGGCGACGACCGCGGCTATTTCTTCGAAAGCTACTCCCAACAACAGTTCGACCAGGCCGTCCGGCCCGTACGCTTCGTGCAGGACAACGAATCCAAATCCCGCCGGGGCGTGCTGCGCGGGCTCCATTTCCAAAAGGGGGCCGCAGCCCAATCCAAACTGGTACGGGTCGTTCAGGGTCGGGTTCTGGACGTCGCCGTCGATATACGGCGCGGATCGCCCACGTTCGGCAAACACGTCGCCGTCGAGCTGACCGCCGAGAATCACCGCCAGCTCTTCGTACCGCGCGGATTCGCACACGGTTTTTCCGTATTGAGCGACGAGGCCGTTTTCCAATACAAATGCGACAACTTCTACGCGCCCCAGTCCGAAGGAGCGATCGCCTGGAACGACCCCGACCTGAGAATCGACTGGCAACTCCCCGCAGAGGAGGTGATCCTCTCGCCCAAAGACCGGGCACATCCCCGTTTCAAAGATGCCGACGAACTTTTCGACTATGGAATCGACTACTATGCATAACATACTCGTAACCGGTGCCGACGGACAGTTGGGCCGCGAAATGCGCACGCTCGGCGCAGCTTCGCGGCACCGCTATTTCTTTACCGACGTAGCCGACCTGGACATCACCGATGCAAACGCCGTACGTCGATTCATCGAAGACAAGCGAATCGACGCGATCGTCAATTGTGCCGCCTACACCAATGTAGATAAGGCGGAAGAAGAGGCCGAAACGGCCGACCGGATCAACCGCGAAGCCGTGCGGAACCTGGCCGAAGCCGCCAAAGCGTGCGACGCCACGCTGTTTCACATCTCGACCGACTACGTGTTCGGCGGCGTGGGAAACACTCCGTTCCGGGAGGAGGATCCCACCGCACCGCTGGGCGTGTACGGCAAAACCAAGCTCGCAGGAGAAGAGGCGATCGTGGCTTCGGGGTGCAAACATCTGGTTTTCCGCACCGCCTGGCTCTACTCGCCGTACGGCAAGAATTTCCTGAAAACCATGTTGCAGCTCACGGCCGACAAACCGGAATTACAGGTCGTTTTCGATCAGGTGGGAACTCCGACCTGCGCCGCCGACCTGGCCCGCGTGATCTTCGACCGCATCGAATCCGGCGACTATGCCGGACGGGAGGGCTTCTACCACTTCTCGAACGAAGGAGTCTGCTCCTGGTACGATTTCGCCCATGAAATCGCCGCGCTGGCAGGCCATACCTCCTGCAAGATCCGTCCCTGCCACTCTGCGGAATTTCCGTCCAAGGTGCAACGACCGAATTATTCGGTACTCGACAAGACCAAAATCAAAACGACATTCGGAATCGACATCCCCCACTGGCGGGATTCGCTCGTACGCTGTATGGCAACTCTCCGGTAAGCCGAAGCGAACCGCCGGGATCATCCCGAACAACGAGAAATAAAAACAGAAAAAGCAAATACATGAAACGCAACATCCTCATTACCGGCGGTGCCGGATTCATCGGCTCGCATGTGGTGCGGCTCTTCGTAAACAAATATCCCGACTATCGGATCGTCAATCTCGATAAACTGACCTATGCCGGCAATCTGGCCAACCTGCGGGACATCGAAAATGCTCCGAACTACACCTTCGTCAAGGCCGACATCTGCGACTACGACACCATCCGCGAGGTGTTCCGCAAGTACGACATCGACGGAGTGATCCACCTGGCCGCCGAAAGCCACGTCGATCGCTCGATCAAGGATCCGTTCACCTTCGCCCGCACCAACGTCATGGGGACACTCAGCCTACTGCAAGCCGCCAAGGAGCACTGGAACGGCAACTGGGAGGGGAAGCGCTTCTATCATATTTCGACCGACGAAGTATATGGTGCGCTGCAATTCGACGGCACGCTCTTCACAGAGGAAACCCGCTACGATCCCCACTCCCCCTATTCGGCGGCCAAAGCCTCGTCCGACCATTTCGTGCGGGCCTACCACGACACCTACGGTCTGCCGACGATCGTAACCAACTGCTCGAACAACTACGGGCCCTATCAATTTCCCGAAAAGCTGATCCCGCTGTTCATCAACAACATCCGCCACGGCCGGCCGCTGCCTGTCTATGGCAAGGGCGAGAATGTCCGCGACTGGCTCTACGTCGAAGACCACGCCCGCGCCATCGACCTGATCTTCCACAAAGGCCGCATCGCCGAAACCTACAATATCGGCGGATTCAACGAATGGAAGAACATCGACCTGATTAAAGTCATCGTCCGCACCGTCGATCGGCTGCTGGGCAACCCCGAAGGCGAGAGCGAGAAGCTCATCACCTACGTCACCGACCGTGCGGGGCACGACCTGCGGTATGCCATCGATTCGCGCAAACTGAAAAACGAGCTGGGCTGGGAACCCTCGCTGCAATTCGAAGAGGGCATCGAAAAAACCGTGCGCTGGTACCTCGAAAACCAGGAGTGGATGGACCATATCACCTCGGGCGAATACGAGAAATACTACGAATCCATGTATAAAAACCGGTAGTAAGCCCGGCAGTGCATGATTCTGACACACAAGACAACCCCCTTTTGCAAACATCAATAAATCTAAAAAACAAAATCAATGAATATAGCAATCGTCGGCACAGGCTACGTGGGTCTCGTATCGGGAGCCTGCTTTGCCGAAATGGGAATCGATGTTACCTGCGTGGACATCAACCCGGAAAAAATCAAGTGCTTGTTAAACGGTGAAATCCCTATCTATGAACCGGGACTGGACGACCTGGTAAAACGGAACGTCGAAGCGGGCCGGCTCCATTTCACCACGGACCTGACCACCTGCCTCGACAACGTCGAAGTCGTTTTCTCGGCCGTAGGCACGCCGCCGGACGAAGACGGTTCGGCCGACCTGCAATACGTACTCGAAGTAGCTCGGACATTCGGCCGGAACATCAAAAAATACACGATTCTGGTCACCAAGTCCACCGTACCGGTAGGTACGGCAAAAAAAGTCAAGGCCGTCATCGAGGAAGAGCTGACCAAACGCGGCGAGCAAATCGATTTCGAAGTGGCTTCGAACCCCGAATTTCTCAAGGAAGGCGCAGCGATCAAGGACTTCATGTCGCCCGATCGTGTGGTCGTCGGCGTAGAGAGCGACCGGGCAAAAAAGGTCATGGAACGGCTTTACCGTCCGTTCCAAATGAACAACTACCGGCTCTACTTCATGGACATTCCCTCGGCCGAGATGACCAAATACGCAGCCAATGCCATGCTGGCCACACGCATCTCCTTCATGAACGACATCGCCAATCTGTGCGACCTGGTCGGAGCCAACGTGGACATGGTGCGCAAAGGTATCGGCGCAGACACCCGCATCGGTTCGAAATTTCTCTATCCGGGATGCGGATACGGCGGCTCCTGCTTCCCGAAAGACGTGAAAGCCCTGGCCCATACCGCCCGCGAATACGGCTATACGATGGGAGTGATCGAAGCGGTCGAAGCGGTCAACGAACGACAGAAAGAGATCGTAGTCAAGAAACTGCAAGATAAGCTCGGAACACTCCGGGGCAAGACGATCGCCTTGTGGGGCCTGGCCTTCAAGCCCGAAACGGATGATATGCGCGAAGCACCGGCTCTGGTCGTTATCGAAAAGCTGCTCGAAGCGGGAGCCTCCGTGAAGGTATATGACCCGGTAGCGATGGACGAATGCCGCCGCCGAATCGGGGACCGGGTCGTCTATTGCAAAGATATGTACGATGTGGTGATCGACGCCGACGCTCTGGCGGTATTGACCGAATGGAAGGAGTTCCGAATTCCCTCCTGGTCGGTCATCAAACGGGTTATGAAACAACCGGTATTGGTGGACGGGCGCAACATTTACAGCAAGGACGAAGTGATTGCCGAAGGATTCGAGTACGCGGCGATCGGCAAATAGCTTTCGAACGACGAGAAGTCACAATCCGTTTTTTCGAAATTTCGGCCTCCTGTACCGTAAAATATAGAAGGTCGATTTTTGAACATACAGCCTAAAACCGAAAATCGTAAGGCCGGTAAAAAATTCGAAAACCATGAAAATATTAGTGACCGGTTCTGCCGGATTCATCGGCTACCACCTATCCAAACGATTGCTCGAAGCGGGCAATCAGGTCGTCGGCATAGATTCTATCAATGACTATTACGATGTCCGGCTCAAATACGCCCGGCTCGAAACGGCAGGCATTCACCGGAATCTCGTTGCGAAAGGACAACCGGTGCAGAGCGATCGTTATCCCGCTTACAGGTTCATCCAAATGCACCTCGAAGACCGACAGGCCCTGCAAAACCTGTTCGGAACTGAAAAATTCGATGCCGTCGTCAATCTGGCGGCACAGGCCGGCGTACGCTATTCGATCGAAAACCCCTATGCCTACATCGACAGCAACATCGTGGGATTCCTCAACCTGCTCGAGTGCGTGCGACACAATCCGGTCCGGCATTTCGTTTACGCCTCCTCAAGTTCGGTTTACGGCGGCAATACGAAAACACCCTTTTCGGAGGAAGACCGGGTAGATAACCCCGTATCCCTCTATGCTGCCACGAAAAAATCGAACGAACTGATGGCGCACGTCTATTCCGGATTGTACGGAATTCCGACCACCGGTTTGCGGTTTTTCACGGTATATGGCCCCTGGGGACGTCCCGATATGGCCCCCATGCTGTTCGCCGGAGCCATCCGGGAGGGGCGACCGATCAAAGTATTCAATCACGGCAATCTTTCACGCGACTTCACCTATATCGACGACATCATCGAAGGGATGGTCCGCGTCATCGGCAAAGCCCCGGCCCCGACACAAGACCGTCCTATTCCGGCCGAAGTCTATAACATCGGATGCGGACATCCCGTTCAACTGATGGATTTCATCCATACGCTCGAACAGGCCCTCGGCAAGAACGCCCAACTGCAAATGATGCCCATGCAACAGGGAGATGTACACACGACCTACGCCGACACGACAAAACTCGAACGCGATTTCGGCTATCGGCCGCAGGTTTCTCTGGCGGAAGGGATCGCTATTTTCGCCCAATGGTACGAAAAACAACAAACAACAGGCAACAATGATTAACTCCCGAAAAGACCTCGAAAATTACATTCGAGCCGACCGGCAGCGCAATATCGGATCGATCGGCTTTCTGAAATACAGGCTCGGACTATTCATGAAATCGGAGTCCTGTATTGCCTTCCATTATCTGACCGCATTGAGACATTGCGAATATTACCACAATACACGAGCGAATCTTTGGCACCGGCTACTGGCCTGCTATTGGAAAATCCGACTTTCCCGTCGCGGAGGTAAATACCAAATCGCAATCGGCCTGAATATGGTCGGCCCCGGCCTGCGCATCCCGCATTCAAGGGGGGGGGTGATAGTAAATTGTCTGTCAATGGGATGTAATTGCCAGATAAACAGCGGTGTCGTCATCGGATTAAATAAGACGCCGGACAACCGCCCTATCATCGGCAACAACGTATTATTAAGTCCCGGTGTCAAGATAACCGGAAAATGTAAAATAGGCGACAATGTAGCTATACAGCCCAACTCCGTCGTATTCCGGGATATTCCCGATAATTGCATCTGCAGCGGTATTCCCGCTCAGATCATCAAAAGACGCAGCGATAGTTCCCAATCGGTTCCATGAAATTCACGAAACAGACAAAACAAGTCGTCATACTCTATGCCTCGACCCTGTCGGGCGTTCTACTGGGCGTCGTCGCCTCGATAATCAACACCCGATTTTTATCTCCGGCAGATTATGGCGACGTGAGATACGTACAAAACATCATCAACTTCATCGCTTCGCTGCTGCTATTCGGGTATTTCCTGTCCGGCAGCCGATTGCTGGCCATCTCATCGGGGGAATCCGAAAGCAGGCGCATACGAGGATGTATGATCGTCATTCTGGGCGGAGCACTCGTTGTACTGATAGCCGGCATTTTAATCTGCACAGGATTGCAATTCGCACAAGGAAAAGACCACATCGCTCATCTGTTTCTCCTATCGGTCCCCGTTTGCGCCTACCCTCTTTTCCTGAACTATGTAAACACGACCGCCATGGGCGACAACCACATCAAACGGCTCGCCGCAGCACGGTTGCTGCCCAATTTAAGTTATATTCCGATCGCATACTTGCTATACAGCCAATCGGGCGCCACCTCCTCCCGCATGATTCTATTGCAATGGGGACTGGCGTCGTTGATTCTGTGCCTCATAATCTTATCGACCCGCCCCCGGTTCAAGCGACTATCCCCCATATTCCGCATTTTGAACAAGGAGAATAAAAGTTACGGACTGCAACTTTACTACGGATCGCTGGCCATGGTCGCAACAAATTACATTGCGGGTATCACCTTGAGCCTATTCGGAACAGACAACACAACCGTCGGATTCTTCACGCTGGCTCTCACCATAACGACTCCGCTACAAATGTTACCGGCCATAATCGGAACAGCCTACTTCAAACAATTCGCCACGCAACCCCGCATTCCGCATAAAGTATTTCAAAATACGATTTTACTGGCTTCGGCCACGTGCATACTCTTCATCCTGCTGATTAAGCCGCTCGTTTCATTCCTGTACAGCGAACCTTACAGCATAGTGAGCACCTACGCGTCCTGGATGGCGGTCGGGTTCTCGATTCACGGTGTCGGCGATATGATCAACCGTTATCTGGGCTCGCACGGCCAGGGAAAAGTCATCCGCAACAGCAGCTACTTCTGCGGAGCGATAAAAATATCGGGCTATATCCTGTTCGTCTATCTCTGGGGGATCAACGGCGCCCTTCTGACCAATGTTTTGAGTTCGGGAGTCTATTTCGCGGCCCTATTGATTTACTATTCTCGATTTATAAAAAACGACAGCACCTATGCACATGGATTATAACTTTGTCGTATTCGGATACGACAGTGGGTTTTACAGAACCGTTTTATCCGATATTATGGGATTAAACTCCGTAATATACCGAGATCTGTGGGGCACAAAGAATAAAATAGCAGCAATGATTTACAAGCTATATTTCACCCCCCGACTTCCCAACCGGCATTTTCCTTTCAAGAACTTATTATACCATGCCGCCTGCGATTTTCATTTCGCCGACAACCGCCCCATTTGCTTTTTATCCTTCGGAAGAAATTTTCACGACAGAACCTATCCTTTCCTGTCCTACCTGAAACAACATTATCCGAATGCAAAATTTGCGCTCTACTACGAGGATCTCGTAGAAACTCATCGACATGACATCGGCTGGGTCAAACAAAACTTTGACCTCGTGTTATCCTACGACTACAACGATGCGAAACGATACGACATTTTGTACTATCCGACACCGTATTCCGCCATTCCGGTCGAATCCGTAACCAATCCGGATAACGATGTCTATTTTTTAGGTAAAGGGAAAAACCGCCTCACAGAAATCATTGATGCTTACGAACGTTTCACGCAAAACGGATTGAAATGCGATTTCAACCTGGTGGGAGTTCCCGATAAACAACAAGTATATAAAAACGATATTCATTACATCAAATCCATGTCCTATCAGGAGAATCTTTTCCGGGCTTCTCAATCAAAGTGTCTGTTAGAAATTTTGCAAAAAAATGCGAGAGGCTATACCTTCAGGATGTGGGAAGCTATTTTATTGGGGAAAAAGATCATAACGAATAATCCGATTGTCCGATACAGTCCGTTTTTCGACGAAAGATATATCTCGATATTCACCGACACAAAAAAACTCGATACGGATTTCGTCCGGGCCAATCCCGATCTCAAAATAGACTATCACTATATCGATCAGCTATCGCCCCGACATCTGCTCGAATTCATAACCGCCCGCTTAAACGAAACTGTATGATAATATGATATATATTGTAATCGGCATCTACCTGCTCGCACTGGCCATACAGTTCGATTTCCGGGGCAAAGGCTCCGCCGCGACCCGAAAATTCCATTTTCGCCTCGCATTTCTGATTTTAGTGGCTCTCATGGCCTTCCGTTATCGGGTCGGAGGCGATACACTCCGCTATATGGATTCGTACGAGCATATGTACGGAGCCATCGACACGTTCGATATCGGAGGTCGCCTGCAACCGCTTTGGCTTTTACTGAACAACTTCCTGCACTCGATCTCGCCGAAATTCCTGTTGTTCCAGATCGTCCACGTATTGTTCATCAATACCGTATTCTTTTCATTCTTCAAAAAATACTCGAAATACCTGTTCGTCGCCATTTTCTTGTACTACATATACCCTTATTTCATTTTCAATATGGAGGTAATCCGGGAATCTTTCGCAATCGCCTTCTTCCTGCTCTCCATAGATGCCTGCCTGCGAAAACGGTGGCTGATTTACTACCTTTACATCGCCATCGCCTTCCTATTTCACGCCGGCGCTATTTTCCTGATTATCGTCCCGTTCCTTTTCAACTGGAAAATACGCCCTTTATCCATATTTGTCGTCTGCGGAGCGGGAGTCGCCGTCTTGTATTTTTTTCTAAACACGTCTTTCGCCAACACCTACATGTTCTTGAATAATATTGAAGAGCAAGGACGCGCTTATATTTCCATAAAATCCAATATCAACGGTTATATCGCTCCGCTACTGTTCCGCATTCTTTTCCCTGCGATCATTTACTATATCGGCATAAAACGAGGATTGAACAAAGACAAATTGGCCCCGCTGTTCTTTTTCATCCTGTCCGTTTCCATTTTAACGACAATATTCCCTCAGTTGTACCGCCTTTTCAATTACCTTCGACTGTTAGAGGTCGTTCTATGCGCCAACGTGCTGTATCTGATCCAGCATACGGAATCTCCCCGGTACAGAGTAGCCTTTCCCAATCTGTATATCCTGCCTATCCTTTTGTTAATTATAGCGAACCAAGTTGTAAGATATCAATTTGACGACACATCCTCAATTTACATGAACACTCAAAAATACCAACTGTTCTACCCGTACTATTCCGTTTTCAATCCGGAAATATCTGTCACAAGAGAAATGATGATCCGGAATCAATTTTACCAAAACGAATATTAATTAATATGTTACACAAAAACAGTCTGCTCTTCATCGGAGGCGTCGATAAAGGCCATACTCCGACCAACGGGGTAACAATGAAAAACCAATTGTATCTCGATCGCTTTCAGGAGCTTTTCGATACAATCCACGTGATCGACACTCATAACTGGAGACACCGCCCCTGGGTATTTCTACAAATACCGCTATACGTGTTGTTATTCCCAAATACTAAAATATTTATTTCCCTCAACCGGGGACTTTTGTTAAGCCGCTTGCTACACGCTATCAGACAAGATAAACGCACCTATTTAAGCGTTATCGGAGGGAACCTACTCGAAGTTCTCGAAAAGAAACAAGACTACCTTCCTTCGATACGGAATTTAAGGGGTATATTCGTCGAGGGAAAAAAGCAAGCGGAAATTTTGAGAAACCAATACCGAATACCCAATGCCCTCTATGTTCCGAACCCCAAACCCTATTACGCAATAACACCGGCAACTTGCTCCCTCGAAACATCCATTCTACAATTCGTTTTTTTGTCCCGACTTCATCCCGACAAGGGAATCGATTTGATCCTCCGGTGCGCAGAGCGACTCGATCGGGAAGGATTCGGCGATAAATTCCGGATAGACTTCTACGGAAAACCCGCAACGTCGGACTACGAACAGGTATTCCGCAACAGGATCGAAGCTCTCGATAACGTCAATTATTTAGGAATACTAAATATGAAAGAAGAGACCGGCTACCGGACATTATGCCGATACGATATAATGCTGTTCCCTACCTATTGGTATGGAGAGGGGTTTCCCGGCATCGTTATGGATGCCTACATCGCCGGATTGCCATTAATCGCCTCCGACTGGAATATAAATACCGAAGTCATTACCGAAAAAACAGGCATCATCATTCCGCCGAAAGACGAGGAAGCGCTGTACATTGCAATGAAAAATTGCATCTTGGGGCGTTACGACTTATCTGCGATGAAACGCAACTGCCTGAATGAAGCGAAAAAATACGACATCAAAAAAATTCTTTCCCGACATTTCCTCCAGGAAGTCGGATTACTCGACTGATTACGACATGCTCAAAGAAAATTTGAAAATCTGGTTGCGCGGAGTTTCATTCCTACTGCTCTTCATTCTGTGGGGGGGGGAATTATTTCGCTTAAAACGGTCTTATCTCCGAAAAAAGAACCGGTTGAAATCTTTCATTTACTACTCCTGCCTGTCCGGTTACGGAAGCTGGATCGGTATCGAAAGCAAGATCGAAAATGTCCCGGTATTCCCGCATGGCATGTACGGTATCTTCGTTTCAGACGGAGCTGAAATCGGGAAAAATGCAGTCATATTCCAACAAGTGACCATCGGATCCAACACTTTGGCCGACAGCCGCAAACAAGGCAGCCCCGTTATCGGAGACAATGTCTATATCGGCAGCGGAGCGAAAATCATCGGCAATATTCGTATCGGAAACAACGTACGAATCGGCGCCAACTGCATCGTCGTCGAAGACATAGAGGACAACAGCATCGTCGTAATGAACAAACCCCGAATCATAAAAAAGACACATAGTCAGAACAACACGTTCATAACAAGAGGTGAGTTGAAATCACAAGACCGACATGATAATCATTAGCCAACCCAAATTGGAGGTGCGAGAAAACGAAGTTCTCGTATCGTCATGTATCGAGGACGACAAAAAACATTTCCGCGAAACGATTTTTTACAAGACGTCCGCAGCATACGGCCCGTATGCAGTAACGGAAAAAGCCGATCTGTTCGTCCTTTCCGCACTCATGCCCGCTCTGTTCTCCCAATCGGACATCCGTGTCGAGGGTACACTCTCTTCCGATCTCAAATACACGTTGGAAAACGGCCTGATCTACATTCTGGCAAAAACCTACGGAGTGCGCCCGATCAAAGTCCATGCAGAGCGGATAGACACTTTCGAATTCGGAGGAAAAGCAGTCGGAGCGGGATGCAGCATGGGGGTCGATTCCCTGGCGACAATCAAACAACACTATATCGACGATAACCGATACGGCCACAAAATAACGCATCTGGCCATTTTCAACACCTGTGAGTTCGGATTCGAAGATGCAAACGAAGCGAACAAACTTTTCCGGTACGAATACTCCCGTGCAGCGGCTTTCGCCCGGGAAACGGGACTGGAACTACTGTACGTACAATCCAACGTCACCTCCCTGCTGAACAGGTACGGAGCCGGACTTTACGACACCTGTACGCTCGTCCATGCCGCCGCGATTCTGTTCCTGGAAAAACTCTACGCCGTATATTACCACTCGAGCGGGTATCTGCTCGACAAGCTCAAATATACGACACAAAGTCTGGAACATTTCGATTTCATCCTGTTCGACATGTGTTCCACCCGAAATACGAAAATATTCTCCACCCTCGCAACGCAGGAGCGAACCGAACGCACGGAATACATCATCGACGACACTCTCACAAAAAAATACCTGCACGTCTGTATCAAGACCATCGACGACGGTCCCGTTCACAACTGCGGACGTTGCTACAAATGCCTAAGGACATTGGCAGCGATCGACATACTCGGGAAGCTCCCCGAATACGAAACGATCTTCGATCAATCCTACTACAAAACGCACAAAGCCGCTATCTTTGCGAAATATCTCGGATACCGGGCGGCAGATCCCTTTTTCGCGGATATCCTGAATTTCGCAAAGCAAAAAGGGTTTCGAATACCGAAGATGGCTTATTTGTTGAGTGTAAAATACTACCTGTTATTACCGGCCTATATGCTGGGCAGAGAATTGCCGAACCCCACCAAGAAAAAAATCAAGAAATTCTTAAGAATGAAAGGATAGCGGAATGGGAATAAGAAAAATATTCGAAAATTGCATATATACCCTGTACGTACGCATGGCCCGACAAGCGGCAGCCAAGGCCGACAGATACATCGGAAAGCGTCCCCGACAGCCCTTGACGACCGATGAAAAGGCAAAAGTCCGCGAGGTATGGAAAAGTCTCGGGTTCCCCATCCGATACGACTTCTTCGAAACCTGTAAGACGTTGGTCGGGTTCGATGCTTATTATCTTCCCGAATCGCTTTACAGTCCGGTTCTCAAGGGAGCTCTCAACCCCATCTGGAGTACTTACGCTTACGAACACAAAGGGATGTACGGCTTTCTGTTGAAAAACGTCCCCCAACCAATAACCGTCGTGAACAATATCGACGGTCAGTTGTACGACGCCGATTATGTTCCGATATCGTTCGAAGCCGCCGTCGAAAAAATGTGCCGATTCGAACGGGAAATGATTATCAAGCCGAGCCTCAACTCGGATTCGGGGCACAATGTTTCGAAGTTCAGGGGCAACAATCGTAAAGGCATAGAAACATTATTGAAAAACTCCGGCAAAAATTACATCGTTCAGGGTGTCGTGGAGCAGCATCCCGCCCTGAAAGCCTTCAATCCCACCTCCCTGAATACGATGCGAATAACTTCGTTATACCTGAACGGGAAGGTTTCGATCATCTCCTCCATCTTCCGCTTCGGCAGCCCGGGGAGCGTGGTCGATAACACCGGTGCGGGTGGCTTCGTGTGCGGCATCACGAAAGAGGGCATGCTGAAAGACATTTGTTTCGACATTAAGATGAATACCTATTGCCGCACAGTCAGCGATATTCCATTCGCCGGACAACCGATACCTTCCTACGAAAAAGCGGTAGAGGTCATCCGCCGGAGCCACACACGGCTTCCGAATGTCCATCTGATCGGCTGGGACATAGCGATCGACGAAACGGGAGAACCCATACTGATCGAAATAAACATATCCTATCCGGGTATCATATACGAACAACTATGCTCCGGCCCCTTGTTCGGAGAAAGAACCGGGGAGGTTATCGAATATATAAAACGAAATCGACCCAAAATCGCCCTAAAATTATAGGTTTTTATATGCTGCAAAAAATCATCTATAAACTCGGTGTCAAATGGAGAAACCCCTCTCTTTTAAGACAATTCGAATCGCTGAAAAAAAGCGACAAATGGAGTATTGAAAAATTGCAAGCGTACCAATTCGAGCGTTTGAAAACACTTTTACAGTTCGCATACGATCACTCTCCGTTTTACAAAAAGGAATTCGACGAGGTCGGGTTCCATCCCTCGCAAATGACGAGCCCGGACGACATGAAGGTACTGCCCGTCATCGACAAATCCGTATTGATTCGCAACAACGGCGACATACAATCGACTTACAAATTCGATAAGCTCCAATTTTCCGAAACTTCGGGTTCCTCCGGAAAGCCCTTGCTCTTCTATCGAGATGAAGAGTGGGATTCAGGACATCGGGCCGCCGTAATGAGAGGACAAAGCTGGTACGGCATCATGCCCTGGGACAGAAACGGATATTTGTGGGGATACAATATAGACCGTAAAAAAACATTGAAAACCAAAATTCTGGACAGACTCTGCAATCGATTCCGGATGTTTTCATACGCTCCCGATGATATGGAGCGATTTTGCCGTAAATTGCGGAAATCCGCATTTCTGAGCGGCTACGCCTCCATGATTTATGAAACTGCACGATATATTAACACACATCCTCACGACAAAACGAAATATCATCTGAAGCTCATCAAGGGCACTTCGGAAAAGATATATCCCAACTACCACGAAGAAACGCAAAAAGCGTTCGGCTTGAAAATAACCAGCGAATACGGTGCGGCCGAAGCCGGAATCATCGCATTCGAATGTCCGGAAGGTAAAAACATGCATATCTGCATGGAAAACGTTTATGTGGAAGTAATCGACGGCGAAATCGTAGTTACGAATCTATTGTCCCGCTCCTTTCCGATCATTCGGTATAAACTGGGTGACGCCGTGGTTCTGGCATCGCCCGATTACAAGTGCCCCTGCGGCAGAAATCATCCGGTGGTTCTGGACGTATGCGGCCGTATCGGAAAAAACATCCACGGGAAAACCTCTAAATACCCGAGTCTAACCTTTTATTACGTTTTCAAGAACATCGCCATCCAGGACGGTATTACACTGAACTACCAGGCCCGTCAGGACGAAAAAGGCAAAATCACGATTAACATCGAACAGAATCCTGAAAATATTTCCGAATTGCAACAGCTGATTCGACGAGAGTTGGATAAATATTTCCACGACGACATCGACTTTACGATCAACTGGGGCGTACAACTCCACACCCATAAAGAGAAATTGAAAGATTTTATCACGACAATCGAGTAAACCGACCGAATCTACATGTCAGAACTGGTATCCATTATCACCCCTTCCTATAACTCGGCCGCATATATTGCCGAGATGATCGAATCGATCCTGGCCCAAACCTATACCAACTGGGAGCTGCTGATCACCGACGACTGTTCGACGGACGACAGCGTCAAAATCATAGAATCCTACGCGACAAAAGACTCCAGAATAAAATTATTCCGACTCGCAAGTAATTCGGGAGCTGGTATCGCCCGCAACAAATCCATCGAAGAAGCCCGGGGACGTTACATCGCCTTCTGTGACAGCGACGATCTGTGGAAACCGCAGAAATTGGAAAAACAGGTCGAATTCATGCAAAAAAACGGATATGAGTTCGTATATTGTAAATCCGACGTCATAGATACCGAGGGAAATGTCATAGCGATCAACAACCGGGTACGGCGTGTTTCCTATTTCAGCACGATTATTGTAAATTTCATCGGAACTTCATCCGCGATATACGATACCCGGCGAATCGGCAAAATCTACATGAAAGACGTCCGGAAACGTCAAGATTGGCTTCTTTGGATCGATATTCTGCGACTTACCCGACATGCCTATTGTACTCCCGAAAGGATGAGTTCCTGGCGTACCGGGAATGAAAATTCCCTCTCCGCCCGGAAATCAAGTCTGTTCAAATATCACCTGATGATCTATAAAAATTATTTGGGATTTTCTGCTCCGATCGCCTTTTTGATCTGTTACGGCATATCATTGCCCTGCTTCTTTGTAAAAAAAATCAGATATCGGCTTATAAACTTCTTCTATCGCCGAGAACTATGTAAATAAATATAATCGCTATGATGAAACCGCAATTCAAACGGGTGGAGAATTATACCAAACCCGGTAAATGGCACTGGTTGAAAGCAGTACTATGGTCGGTAATAACATTACGTTTCTTCATTGATCTGATCCGATTGCTGGCATATTACTCCGTAAATTGCATTGTCGGGCGCCAACAGGCAACTATCGGTAAAAACTGTAAAATCCATCCGACGGTCATGTTGCGCCAACCGACGATGATTAAGATCGGCGATCACTGCTCCATCAATCACAACAATATATTCCAGGCCGGCCGACAAACCGGAACGATCACACTCGGCAACCATGTTCTGACGGCTGCAAATGTCATGTTTGTCGCTTATTCGCATGCATACGACACACGCGAAATTCCCATTATAGATCAAGGTTACTACGATGCTCCGATCGTTGTGGAAGACGACGTATGGATCGGATTCGGGGCGATCATTTTGGCCGGAGTAACGATCGGCCGGGGTGCGATTATCGGGGCAGGATCCGTAGTAAACAAAGATGTACCGCCCTATGCCATCGTCGGAGGTGTTCCCGCCAAAGTATTGAAAATGCGAGCAACCGATTTATAATCATGAAAATTTCACTGCTTCCCCGCTCACGCGTCAATTATTCTTGGACGCATTTATTCAAGAGTCTATTCATCCGCACAGAAAGTGGGAAATACACAACCCGGTTGAAACGGGAAATCGCCCGGTATTTCGGACAGAAGGATGTGATACTGACCTCCTCGGGACGTAGCGGGCTGCAAATATTGATCTCTTATCTGCAACGAAAAAAGGTCATCGTTCCTTCCTATACCTGTAAAGCCGTCACAGAAGCTATTCTCATGGGGGGGGGAAATGTCCAATACGTAGAAGTTTCCGAAACTGATTTCAACATGCTTCCCGAAGAGTTGCAAAAAGTAATAGACAAAGATTCGGTCGTTATTGCGACTCATCAATTCGGCAATCCCTGCCGTATCGAAGAAATTCAATCCTTGTGCCGTCGCACTGGTGCGATCCTGATCGAGGATTGTGCCGCATCGCTCGGAACGCATATCCAAGGCCAGCCGGCGGGATCGTTCGGAGATTATGCCTTCTTCAGCTTCGATTCCACCAAATTGGTAACCGTCCCCTCCAAAGGCGGTTTTATCATCGCCCGTGAAGCAACTGAAACCGAACGGCTCGCAACCTATATTCAAAAATATCAGGCACCCGGTGTCAGCTTCCGTATCAAACATACAGTGATCGGTTTGATCTACCTGCTACTGAAAAACAAATACCTGTACAGAGGATTTCATTTCCTGACCATGCAGTGCCGGAATCGGATGCAACTGGACGAATCACATGAGCTGGATCTGCATTTCAACGACTATTATCGACACAGAATGGCCGAATGGCAGGCTTACATGGCTCTTCCCCAAATAGAAAACCTGGACAAGCTCATCCTTCGCCGCAAAGAGATATATCGCCGATACGACAGTTCTATACGCGAAACGCCCGTTTTACGCAAACCGGTTTTCAACGACGAAGCGTGCTGCATCCGATATGCCATCCAGGTCGAAAACAAAGCATCGTTCTACCGACGTTGTTTGACCCGGGGGATTGACATGGCATTCAGTTTCAGTTACATTGTTTGCCCCGCTTCTTTTACTCATGCAAAACGGATCGCAGAAACGGTTCTGGACCTCCCCTATTATTACGATATGAAAGACGAAGAGGTAACCTGCGTTATAAATACGATCAATGAAATCGCAGCCGAAACGCCCCGTAAAAAACAGAAACTCATCGTATGAACGTATTATTGACTGATGCTCAAGATGTACAAAGCATCACCGTAGCCCGATCGCTCCACAAGCGGGGATGCAAGGTATATGGATTTATGACTTCGCGCATATCGTACGGATACACATCTCGTTTTTTCCACCGGCATATCCTTTGCCCGGATGTAAAAAACGAACCGGAGAATTTCGGCCTTTTTCTGCGTAAATTCTTAGCAGAAACCCCTATAAACGTAATTATTCCCTTAAGCGACGGAACAGCCGCTTACATCAGCCAAAATAAAAACGAACTCGAAAAGATTCATGGCGTACGATGCGCTGTCCCCGGGTACGAAATCTTCCATAAAGCGCATAACAAACAACTCTTAATGGAGTTATGCCGCCGCATCGGAGCGCCCCACCCCAAAACGATCGAACTCACTTCGGATAATCTCATGCAAGCAAGCGCATATACGGGTTTCCCGGCATTAATCAAACCGAATATTTCGGAAGGAGCACGAGGAATCGTTTACGTCAATGACATAGACCGGTTGCACGAGGTGTTTCCGTCCGTTCAGGCAACATTCGGCGCCTGCACATTGCAGGAATTTATCCATCACTCGGGCGTGTACTACAACGTAATGCTGTATCGTGATCGAAATGGGAAATGCTTGGGCAGCACGGTTATCAAGATACTTCGATATTTTCCATTGAAAGGCGGAACCAGTTGTTATAGCGTAAGCGTAGAAAATCCGGAACTCACCGAAATCTGTTTCCGAGTTCTGGAGAAGATAGACTGGATCGGATTTGCCGATTTCGACATCATGCAAGAAGCCGAAAGCGGCGACTACAAGATCATCGAAATCAATCCGAGAACACCTGCGAGCCTAAAGGCATCCCTGGCTTCAGGAGTGGACTTTCCGGCAATCATACTATACGATACGCTGGGACACCCCGTTCCCAAGTTCAAATACGAACCTGGTAAAATCCTGCGTTACATGGGACTTGATGTCATGTGGTTCCTATTTTCGCCGGACAGATTTCGCATCCGTCCTTCGTGGTTCAAATTCTTCGGACGGAATATCTATTATGAAGACGGCACCTGGAGCGATCCCCTGCCTATGTTAGCAGGCTGTTTCGCCGGAGTAATAAAATATCTGAATCCCAAATTCAGGAAATCAAAATTGAATTGACAATGAATATCCTGACTTTCGACATAGAAGACTGGTACAATCATGACGATTATTCGCAGGATTTCGAATGGGATAAATTCGAAGTCCGGCTCTACGAAGGAGTGGGTAAAATTCTCGAAGCACTCGATCGTCGCCACCTCCGGGGAACATTCTTCTGTTTGGGATGGGTTGCCGAGAAGCATCCCGCTATTATTCGTCGAATAGCCGATGGAGGGCACCAGATCGGTTGTCATTCCTACCAGCATCAACTCGCAACCCGTTTTACTCCCGCACAATTCGAACAGGACACAGGCAAAGCGAAAAAACTGCTTGAAGACATCGCAGGACGAGAAGTAAACGCTTATCGGGTCCCGTCGTTCTCTATCACTCGGAACAATCTGTGGGCTTTTGACCTGCTTGCAAAATTGGGCTTTCGTTACGATTGTTCGGTCTTCCCCTCCCAGCACGAATTCGGCGGAATACCGGAATTCCCCTCTTCCCCCTTCCTTATTCGGACTGCACACGGAACGTTGAAAGAATTTCCAATAAGTTTGGGAAACTTTCTGGGGAGATCGATCGTATATTCCGGCGGAGGATATTTCAGAATCATGCCTTACATGCTCATAAAATCCCTGATGAAAAAGTCGGACTACGTAATGTCCTATTTTCATCCGAGCGACTTCGATCCGGGGCAACCCCCAATGCCCCACTTAAGTCGAATGCGCCAATTCAAAAATCGGGTGGGACTAAAAAACGCTTATTCCAAATTTCAAAAGTTAATCGCTGATTTCGACTTCGCCTCGCTCGAAGCCATCGACCGGCGCATCGACTGGAGTACAGTTCGAATTATAAATCTGTAAACCAAAATTCTACCATGAATACGAAAAAAATACCCTTCTCGCCACCAGACGTAGGCGCAGCCGAAGCACAGGAAGTTACCCAGGCACTTCTTTCCGGATGGATTACCACAGGACCGCGTACCAAGGAGTTCGAACAGGAAATCGCAGCATATTGCCATACGGAGAAAGCCGTCTGCCTGAACTCGGCGACAGCCTGCATGGAGTTGATTCTCCGCATATTGGGTGTCGGCCCCGGAGATGAGGTTATCACTTCGGCATATACCTATACGGCTACCGCGAGCGTCACCTGCCACGTCGGAGCCAAAGTCGTTCTGATCGATACGGCTCCGGGATCTTTCGAAATGGATTACGACAAGCTGGCCGATGCGATCACCGAAAAAACCAAAGTCGTGATTCCGGTGGATCTGGCAGGCATCGTCTGCGATTACGACCGTATTTTCGCAGCGGTCGAAAGCCGTAAACAACTATTCCGCCCCTCGAACGAATTGCAGCGAGCCTTCGGCCGGGTCATCGTTCTTGCGGACGCCGCCCACGCTTTCGGAGCAAAACGTGCGGGCCGGGTCTGCGGCGAAATCGCCGATTTCACCTCATTTTCCTTTCATGCGGTGAAAAACCTCACTACGGCCGAAGGCGGAGCCCTCACGTGGCGCAATATTCCCGGCATCGACAACGAATGGCTTTACAAACAATTCCAGCTCCTTTCGCTGCATGGGCAGAGTAAGGACGCCCTGGCCAAAACGCAACTGGGGGCTTGGGAGTACGACATCGTTTCCCCGGCTTACAAGTGCAACATGACGGACATCATGGCCGGCATCGGGCTGGTACAGCTCAAGCGCTACCCCGAACTGCTGAAGCGCCGCCGGGAAATCATCGAGCGTTATGACAAGGCGTTGCACGGGCTCCACGTACAGGTACTCGCCCATTACGGTCCCGATCACGCTTCGTCCGGGCATTTATACCTGGTGCGGCTACTCGGAAAGGACGTCCCCGAACGTAACGATTTCATTACCCGGATGGCGGAACGGGGCATCGCCTGCAACGTCCACTACAAGCCGCTGCCCATGATGACGGCATACAAGGCACTCGGCTTCGACATCGAGGATTATCCCAACGCCTATGACATGTACCGCAACGAAGTGACTCTCCCGCTGCATACCCGCCTCTCGGACGAAGATATCGACTATGTCCTTACGAATTTTACCGAAATCCTGTCCAAATAAACACACCGCTTGAAACGCACGTTCGATCTCATAGCAAGTAGTCTGGGTTTACTGTTATTGAGCCCTCTTTTCCTCATGCTCGCCATTTGGATCAAAATCGATTCCGAAGGTCCGGTTTTTTACCGCCAGGTACGTGTAGGAAAAGGAAACCGGGATTTTCGATTATTCAAATTCCGCTCGATGCGCGTAGGTTCCGACCAAAAAGGACTTATCACCGTCGGAGGACGCGATCCACGCGTGACTCGTTCGGGATATTACATCCGTAAATACAAACTCGACGAGTTGCCTCAGCTCATCAACGTATTCATCGGCGATATGAGCCTGGTGGGTCCCCGGCCGGAAGTCCGCAAATACGTAGATCTTTATACCCCCGAGCAGATGCACGTACTCGACGTTCGACCCGGCATTACGGACCTGGCTTCGATCCGCTACCGCAACGAAAACGAACTGCTTGCACAAGTCGAAGATCCCGATCGCTACTATGTGGAAGTAATCATGCAGGATAAACTGCGTATCAACCTGGAATACGCACAACATCATTCGTTCGCAGGCGATATTCAACTGATATTCCGGACATTCCGGGCCATTTTACGATGAACGATCTCACAAATACCCTCCTTCAGTTATTACGTGCAGCCCTCGAGCCGACCGTATCACCGCCTTCTATCCCCCGCCTGACGGAAGAGGACTGGAACCGTCTTTTTACCCTTGCGGCCCAACACGGCGTTACGGCCCTGCTCTTCGACACGATTCTCCGGCTCCCGGAACAGCAACAGCCCTCCAGAGCCCTCAAAATCCGTTGGGCCCTGAGTTCGGAAGCCATCGAGAAGCGCCATGCCCAACAGACCCGTGCCGCACACGAACTGACAACGCTCTTCGCTTCGCACGGCGTCCGTACGATCCTTTTGAAAGGGCTGGGCCTCAGTGTTTACTACCCCCGGCCGGAACACCGCGAATGCGGCGACATAGATCTGTGGCTCGACGACTGCGACAAGGGCAACCGTTTGATCGAAGAGCTGGGGATTAAAATCAATTACGATAGTGAAAAACATGCCGTTTTCCATTACAAGGGCGTCATGGTCGAAAACCACAGCCATCTGCTTATGCCGTCGCACCGCCGGACGGAGCGTGCCATAGACGATTTTCTCGTGGGTGAAGCCGAGAACAGCCGATTAGCGCCGGCGGGCTATTACACCCCATCCCCGATGTTCAACGCACTCTATCTGCTGCGCCACATGGCCCGGCATTTCGGGACGGAAGGCATCAACCTCCGACATCTGCTGGATTGGGGCCTTTTCCTGCGCAGCGAGCAATCGGAAATCGACTTCGAGAAAATCCTTACGCTTTACGCTGCAACCGGTTACGACACGGTCTATAACATTTTCACGGCATTGGCCGGCGAATTGCTCGACGAGGATTTCACACCGCTGCTCTCTGCCGTTCCGGATCCACAGCTCAAACAGCGGGTCCTGAACGACATTCTCGGTTTCGGAGTGTACCGCACTCCATCCGATAACCGCCTGACCCGTATCGGCCGGAAAACCCGCAAACTCTTCTCATGCCGCTGGAAATACCGCACCTTGCTGCCCGAGAATTTTTGGCGGGACGTAATCCTGCCTTCGCTCCTGTTCCACCTGAAAAATCCGAAAAATATCTGAATCGAAGCATTTCGCACGCCATCGGCAGAGCAGATCCGCATCTCGATTGCCCCGGAAGGGTGTTCCCATATCTGCACGAAGGACATCTGCAACCGCTTGTTGAAAAAGTCCGCTCGTTTCGTTTTTCCGTCCGCCAGGGAGGTAGCCTGTAAAATCCGATTGCCATAAAAATATGAATCGAACGACAGGGAGTCTTTGACTCCCTGTCGTTTTTTCCTCCGATAAGAACCTTCTACTTCTCTTTTTTCTTATCTTGCGATCGTATAACAGAATCCTGAACGATATGCCCATATTCACTCCTCCGTCCCCTGCCTTGCAAAAAGCCTGGTGGAAAGAAACGATCGTCTATCAAATCTATCCCCGCAGTTTCAAGGACAGCAACGGCGACGGTATCGGGGACCTGAACGGAATCACCGAAAAACTCGACTACCTGCATGGGCTGGGAATCGAAACCCTGTGGCTCAATCCGATCTTCGCCTCGCCCAATGCCGACAACGGCTACGACATCAGCGATTACCGGCAGATCATGCCTGACTTCGGCACGATGGAGGATTTCGACCGGCTCCTGAAAGAAACACACGCACGGAGCATGCGTCTTCTCCTCGACCTGGTGCTAAACCACACCAGCGACCAGCATCCCTGGTTCCGCGAGGCCCGCACCTCGCGGGAAAACCCCTACTACGACTACTACCTCTGGTGGCCGGAGGAACAGGGCCACCCGCCCTACCGCAAGAGCCATTTCGACGAGAAGGGCGATGCCTGGTGTTACAACGCCCCGACCCGCTCCTACTACCTGCACTATTTTGCCCGGCAGCAGCCCGACCTCAACTGGCAAAGCCCCAAGGTGCGGGCCGAAATCTACGACATTCTGCGTTTCTGGCTCGACAAGGGGGTCGATGGATTCCGTCTGGATTCGATTCCCTACATCGCAAAAGACACGTCGTTTCCGGAGATCGACCTTCGCAAATACCCGGACGTATTTCCCTACTACTCGCTGGGACCGCACCTGCACGACTACCTGCACGAAATGAACCGCGAGGTATTCTCCCGCTACGACTGTACGACCGTCGGCGAAGGCTCGAAAACCGCCCCCGAAGAGGGGTGGAAATTCATCGCACCCGAACGGCAGGAGCTCGACATGCTCTACCACTTCGGCGCGGCGGACATCCGCAACGAAACGGAGGCGGACGATCCCGCAACCGGTATCCCGTACAGCCTGCTCGCCCTCAAGCGTATGTACGCCGAATGGGACGTAGCCGTAGGCGACGGCTGGCCTACGATCTATCTGGGCAACCACGACCAGCCGCGCATGGTTTCGCGCTTCGGCAGCGACGCCCCCGAGTGGCGCGACCTGTCGGCCAAAATGCTCACGATGTTCCTGCTCACGATGCGAGGAACCCCCTATTGGCTGGCCGGCGACGAACTGGGCATGACCAACATCCGATTCACCCGCATCGAAGAGTACGACGACATCGACACGCGCAACCACTACCGCAAACTCCTGCGGGAAGGCGGCGATACGGAACAATTCCTGCGCGAGCAGCAGGAAATCGGACGCGACAACGCCCGCACGCCCTACCAATGGGACGACAGCCGCTACGCGGGTTTCTCCACGGCAAAACCCTGGCTTCGCGTCAATCCCGATCACACGGAGGTAAACGCCGCCCGGGAGCTATGCGACCCCGATTCCGTATTGAACTTCTTCAGACGGGTCGTAACGCTGCGCAAAGAACATCCGGACCTGGTTTACGGCTCGTTCCGGCTGGTCGCCCCCGACAACCCGCAGGTATTCGCCTACCTGCGGGAAGGGACAGATCGAAGTTACCTCGCGGCCCTGAACTTCAGCCCGAAGGCTGCCCGGCTCGATCCGGGAACGAATTTGACCGAAGCCGAGCCATTGCTGCATAACTACCCTGCCCCACCGATAGCCGAAAAAGAAGGCCCGATCGAACTACGGCCTTACGAAGGGATACTGTACCGGCTCGCATAACAGCGAACCGCACCGAAGCTGCATTTAGCGCATTCCGAACGATTTTACCCACAAGTACAAGCAAAGGCCGGCCGCCAGGCCCCGCCAAAGAGCAGGCATTTTACCGAATGCAAAAGACGGGAACCGCTCGGTTTCCGTCTTTTGCATTTATCACTCAATTATTTATACCGTCATCACAAAACAATCGTTACTCATACATAATAGCAACTATTTCACCCGTATCAACATTTACCAATCCCACATAATCGTACGGAACATCTAACCCATTTGCCCAAAATTCAAAATAGACATAATTAGGAACATCATTCAAAGTCTCTATATGATTAATAGCCCAATCGCTGTTTTCATCCGCGTACTCACCTAAAGATTCATATACGACATCTTTAAAATCAGAGGTTTTACGCAATTGAGAAGATGATAAAATTGGCTTTATATTCCGGCCATCGACAACTACAATCGTCATATCTCCACAAGGCAAATATCCCCCTTCCACATCCTCTTTATTGTCCGTAGCCAATGCCACTTTAGTTCCATTGGGCAATATTATCGGCTCTTCCATAAGAAAATATTTCGCAGAATCATTATTTGCAACAAACGACGAACTTACAGCTGCAAAAACAATAGCAATACTCAAAACTGCACACAATATAGTATCTGTTTTCGTCCATTGAACGTTAAGAATATCTGTTTTTCCCCGTTTACAAAGCAAAATCAACAACCAGACCGGCCCTGCAAGGGGTATCATTGCAATCAATATCCACCACCCGGTTTTCCCGATATCATGCAAACGGCGCACCGTTATAGCCAACGTTGGGATGCATAATGCCAAGGAAATAATCAGATAAAAGCAAATGAATATCCCCGTGCCGAACAGCATTCCCAGAAACGAGGCGCCGAGTATCGCTGCCATTTCGCATAGAATGAAACACCAATAGGATTTACGGCTTTCCGCACCTCTGAAATCAGCATAGTGTCTGCGCAAAGTGTCGAAGAAACAGGTGGCAAAGAAACCTCTTGGAGAGTGTTTCGGGTCCGCTTTCGTTTCCAAAATCTTCTTCGGAGTGTCCGTTGCGGAAGCGACGGGCACAGCCGTTTCTTTCTGTTCGCCTATATGTTCGTGGCAATAGGGACAGACGGCGGTTTCCGGGTCTATTTCTTCCGCACAGACAGGACAGACGGTTTTCTGCGGTGCGGCGGAGTCCAGTTTCTTCTCTTCGAGCCATTCGCCGCAATATTTACATTTTTTCGCTACTGCAAGGATCTCCTCGCCGCAATAAGGGCATTTTTTCAAATTTTCCATCAAATTAAAATTTAAGATTTAATATATGCAAATATTCATTCCGTTTTGAGGACCTCATGCAATTCATAAAATAAATCTACGGCAATGAAAGTCTCTACTAATTCTGTTATCGTAAACTCTGTCTTTCCTCCCAATAATCCTGCTTCAACAATGCACGAAATGATCGGAAGAACAGCATATAAGATAAAACGGATTCCGAGTTTACGAGTATTTTGAGAATTAGTAAATTTAATTCCCACAATAAATGCTACTATAGACATTGCTATCAATACTGAAATTGCCAACGATAAAACTAAAACTGCTATGCTCTCTTCATCAATGAAACAAGCTATCAAATCAAAAAAAAATATACCCACAACCAAACAAGTTAAAGTAATCAATGGGCTTTTAACAAGACTCCTCACTTTACAATAGTTTCGCAATCCTATAAGCAACACACACCATAATGCCCCAAGAATAATAACAACTAACCAATCAGGCACATTATTGACAATAGGACTTAACAACCATCCTGCAAAACCAAAATCGAAATCAAAGCTATCAGATATTGTTTGTATAGCACTCACAACTTCAAATAACATAGCAAACCAACATGCCCATCGCACCCACTTGAAATTATTGGCAAAACCATCTTCAGATATTGCTGTTTGGGATGCTTGGGTTTGGTTTGTTTTAGGAGGGACTTGCTGCTCTAACCATTCTCCACAATAGCGGCATTTTTTCGCTACAGCAAGGATCTCCTCGCCGCAATAAGGACATTTTTTCATTTTTTGGAAATTTGATTATATAACATCAGCATCTTTCATTTTCGTTCCGTTGTTTCAAACTCATTCATGTCGTTTCAACCCAGCATTTTCCACCATCGCTTGTTGGAAATTTTTCCCTAAGACATATAAAAGATAGAGATTTGCCATGCCGGAAAATAAGCCGACATTTGCGAGGCCCGTTTCCATAAAAGTAAGAATCAAATCAATCAGCAGAGCGAAGGTCCCAATTAAAAATGCTATACCGAGTCTGTCGCTATTTTCAAATTTTCCGAACAATCTAATGCCTAAAATCGGTATGAGTAAAAACAGCAAGATTACCCAGAAACTGCCTCGGATTTCATCCGTTAAACCTGCCAAAATAATACCCGGCAATGATATTACATAGCTAAATTGTATCCAAGATATCAAACCTTTCATATTACAACCTTTATCCAGCAAAAATAGCTTGAAAACCGACAGAAGTCTATATATAATATAGACATCGCACACCGCAAATGGAATCATAGTAAGATTCGTAATACCGGGAATGACGATTTCTGTGATACCAATAAAACATTCGATAATTGTCAGAACTGCGAAGATCCTACAGAATGTCAGAGCCTGCGTGTATTTTTTATGTTTTTCAGCATTGCTGACTGGCAATTCCCCTGCATAATCCGCCATTGATTCGTGGCAATGGGGACAAATTCTCTCGCCAGCATCTATATTCTCTCCACAAAATGGACAGGGAATCTGCGAATCGTTATTTTCATCATCTACTTCTTGATTCAGCCATTCGCCGCAGTGACGGCATTTTTTAGCGGTAGCTTTTATCGCTTCTCCGCAATAAGGACATCGGATACTCTCTTCCATAATACAATATTAAAAGGAACAAAACTCTATACAACATCAGCTATCAAGACGTATAGCAGAGATGTTTTTGACAAACATTTGTCTTCAATCAAATTTTACCGTATCAACTCCTACTACAGTGGATTATATGCAAAAAGAAAGTGTGGAGCCGATTTCGTTTATCAAGTAAGTGGTTCTGACAAAACCCAAGCAAAAATAAACGATACAATACCTCCACACTTGAATAGATATGGAGATATAAGCATAGAGAATATGCCGATGCCATGATCTAAACAAGATGGATGCTGTTCGTCGTCCTTTTGCTTTTTGAAACTGTCAGATTTCTTACTTCAGACGTGCGAAAACACCTTCTAATATGTCCGTTTCACGCTTATTAAGCGATTCACATTGCAAATATACAACATATTAAAATCAAATCCTATTTCAAATACAAATATTACGATTGTATAAAAACAGGAACGCCTAATAGTTTAGCTATTAGGCGTTCCTGTTTTTATACAACTTGCAAACTCTTACAAATATTTTACTCCCACTCGATCGTTGCGGGCGGTTTGGAAGAGATGTCGTACACTACGCGATTGACCCCTCGCACCTTGTTGATAATATCGTTGGACACCGCAGCCAGAAAATCGTACGGCAGGTGCACCCAGTCGGCCGTCATGCCATCGGTCGAAGCTACGGCACGCAGCGCCACGCAACTCTCGTACGTGCGCTCGTCGCCCATCACGCCGACGCTCTTCACGGGCAGCAGAATCGCTCCCGCCTGCCATACCTGGTCGTAAAGTCCCCACTCGCGCAGGGCATCGATATAGATTTTATCCACATTTTGCAGAATTTCCACCTTCTCCGGGGTAATATCGCCCAGAATACGGATCGCAAGCCCCGGACCGGGGAACGGATGCCGCCCCAGCAACTGCGGATCGATGCCGAGGGACTTACCCACGCGGCGCACCTCGTCCTTAAAGAGCAGGCGCAGCGGCTCGACGATTTTCAGGTGCATCTCTTCGGGCAGGCCGCCGACGTTGTGGTGCGACTTGATCATCGCGGCAGGTCCCTTGACCGATGCCGAAGCGGACTCCACCACGTCGGGATAGATCGTACCCTGCGCCAGCCACTTCACGTTCTCGATCTGCTTGGCCTCGGCATTGAACACCTCCACGAAATCGCGGCCGATGATCTTGCGTTTCTTCTCGGGATCGGTCACACCGGCCAGGTCGCCCAGGAACCGGTCGTGGGCCTTGACACCCTTGACATTCAAACCCATCCCCTTGTACGATTCGAGCACGCTGTCGAACTCGTTCTTGCGCAGAAGCCCTGAATCTACGAAGATACAGTAAAGGTTCTTACCGATCGCACGATGCAGCAGCACGGCAGCCACCGACGAATCGACGCCACCGGAAAGACCGAGCACGACACGGTCGTCACCCAGCTTCTCACGCAACTCCCGGACGGTCGTTTCGACGAAACTTTCCGGCGTCCAGTTCTGCTTGCAGCCGCAAATGCCGACCACGAAATTCCGAAGCAGCGTAATGCCGTCGGTCGAATGGTACACCTCCGGATGGAACTGAATACCCCAACTCCGCTCTCCCTCGATGCGGAAGGCGGCATAACACACGTCCTCCGTGCTGGCGATCACCCGGTAGGTGTCGGGAACCGAGGTAATCGTATCTCCGTGCGACATCCACACCTGCGTAGGCGACGGAACTCCCTGCATCAGCGGATCGGACGGCTCGACAACCGTAAGCATCGCACGTCCATACTCCCGACTGGGAGCCGACTGCACTTCGCCGCCGTAGAAATGAGCCAGGTATTGTGCGCCGTAGCAGACGCCCAGCAACGGCAGACGACCTTTGATCGCCGTCAGATCGGGTTTCGGGGCATTTTCGTCCCGTACGGAAAAGGGACTTCCCGAAAGAATGACGCCCAGCACCGAAGCATCCAGTTCAGGGATCTTGTTGAAAGGGTGGATCTCGCAATAGACGTTGAGTTCACGCACGCGGCGTGCGATCAACTGCGTGTACTGCGATCCGAAATCCAGAATGACTATTTTTTCCTGCATCTATTCTATTTGGTTTTTATTTTCTTCACTCGCATTTTCCGAATTATCCTTTTTCATACGGTACAGGTTCACAGCGATACGGACGACGAAAAAATAGAAAAGCGCCGATGCCAACACCAGATGGCGCATCCATGCGTGCCGACAGCCCGTAAACCACCAGATCGCCAAAAGCGTCAGGACAACGAACACCGCCGCCCAATCGTATCGGGTCGTTCGCAACCGATTTCTTCGGATATTCGGCATCAGTGCGTCAGGAGTTTAGTGCTCGCTGCTGTAATTCGGCGCCTCGCTCGTGATGGCAACATCGTGGGGATGGCTCTCCTGCATACCCGACGAGGTGATGCGGATGAACTGAGCCTGCTTGAGTGCCTCGATGTCCCGCGCACCGCAGTAACCCATACCGGCACGAATACCGCCGACCAGTTGGAAGACCGTTTCCGAAAGCATTCCCTTGAAAGGAACACGGGCCACGATACCTTCCGGGACCAGTTTATTGATATTCACATCGCCCTTCTGGAAATAGCGGTCGGCTGAACCGGCTTTCATAGCGTCCAACGACCCCATGCCGCGATAGCTCTTGAACTTGCGGCCGTTGTAAATGATCGTTTCGCCCGGAGCCTCCTCCGTGCCGGCGAACATCGAACCGATCATCACGCAGTCGCCGCCTGCGGCAAGCGCCTTGACGATATCGCCCGAATAACGCAAACCACCGTCGGCAATAACCGGAATGCCGTACTTGCGGGCTACGGACGCAGCCCCGTAAATAGCCGACAACTGCGGTACGCCCACGCCCGCAATGACGCGGGTCGTACAGATCGAACCGGGGCCGATACCCACCTTCACGCCATCGGCACCGTTGGAAATCAGGAACTCGGCGGCTTCGGCCGTGGCGATATTGCCTACGACCACCTCCAGATCCGGATAAACCGCCTTGATCTTGTGCAGCGTATTCTTCACATTGACCGAATGGCCGTGGGCCGTATCGAGCACGACGGCATCGACATCCTCATCGACGAGCGCCTTCACGCGATCCATCACGTCGGGCGTGATGCCGACCCCCGCCGCAACGCGCAGACGGCCTTTCGCATCCTTGCAGGCGTTGGGATGGTCCTGCACTTTCGTAATATCCTTATAGGTAATCAACCCGACGAGCTTGCCGTCGGCATCGACTACGGGCAACTTCTCGATTTTGTTACGCAGCAGAATGTCGGCCGCACGCTGCAAGTCGGAGTTGTGAGTGGTCACCAGCCCCTCCTTGGTCATCACCTCGTCGATTTTGCGGTTCATATCGCGCTGGAACCGCAAATCGCGGTTGGTCACGATCCCGATCAAATGCTGATCCGGAGCCACGACGGGAATACCTCCGATCTTGTTCTCCTTCATCAACGCCAGTGCATCGCCTACGGTATCGTCCTTGGAAATAGTGATCGGATCGTAGATCATACCGTTTTCGGCACGCTTCACCTTCCGCACGTGAGCCGCTTGCTCGGCAATCGACATATTCTTGTGAATTACGCCGATACCGCCTTCGCGGGCCAGGGCGATAGCCAGAGGCGCCTCGGTCACCGTATCCATGGCGGCCGATACGATCGGGATGTTGAGTTGGATGTTTCGGGAAAAACGGGTCACTACGCTGACCTCACGCGGCAACACTTCGGAGTATGCGGGCACCAGAAGCACATCGTCGAACGTCAGTCCTTCGGGTTGCACCTTCTCATTGATAAAAGACATAGGAGTGAGATTTTGTTGCCTGCAAAAGTAATCATAATTTTTGGATTATTTTTCGTACACTCCCCGAATTTCCAAAAAATCGGCTCCACGGCAAGAAAAACGTCCTTACAGCAGGGCGACCGTTTCAAAATCACGGGATCACGTCGCCACGACGCTGCCGAAGCGCATTGTTTGCCTTTGAGGAACGGGGTCCCGCATCCAAACATCATCTTTTTCAAAAACGATTCCCGTATGAAATTTTTATTGCGATTCTATCGTTTAATTAGTATATTGCATTTGATTTTAAGTTTTTACTTCACAAAAATATAGGCGGCGCATCGGCAAACGATCGTCTTGCAAGCCGAATCACCGACAAGATACATGATACGTTAGACACTCTCCTGCCATGAAAAGAATTCTGCTTTTTATTACGGTAACGCTTTTGCTCGCCCCCGGAACCTCCTGCTCGGACGACAATACCGGTTGCGATCCGACCAGCGACGAATTGGGGATTCTTTATAAAGAAGGTCACGATGTCTATGGCGTGGAAGTTTGGAAGCCGGAAGAGGTCAGTTTCACGGACTATTACTCATTGATCGACTCGACAATTCACGAGAAAAACACCACCAAATCGATTTGGTGGTTTTCCCCGGTCGGAATAGATTGCAGTATCCACTGGAATAGTTCGGCTCCTATTATTGAAGAAACTTACTATTCTGCCCCATATAAAGGAGAAAGCGATGGCAGCCTGAATATGAATCGTTCGCAGATTACAGTCGATCTAACCGATGCAACGGATAGTTTTACCGTCGAAGCAATCATTTATAACGGCGGCCGGTCTATTCGAAGATTTCAAACCATTCCAGTCGTAAAAAAAGAAAATCGGTACGATGTATTTTTTTATATTTTCGGAACGAAACTCGGACAAATGGAGGAGTGGATTGATAGCCAAAACACGATGAATACTGTAATTTTGAAAGCGACAGTAGATGTAAATCGATTTTCTCCGACCGATTTTCTCGGATTCACTCAGTTCCCGGAGCAAAAATTAGAAAAACTCTATTGTACAGCTACCAACAAAAATAATTCTTCACTTGATTTATTAGAATACACTTGTAAGTTGTGTAAAATTCCAGAAACACCAAAATTCGAGTTATACCCTGGGATGGAATCACAATATTATGTACTGAATCCCCAACAGTGGGAAATCAACGGTTTGCTCTGCACACTCGAAAATACGACCTGGCAACAGTTAGGTGCTTCAGAAAATACGGACGATACAGAATTTGCATGTTTAACTATCAAGAAACTATAAAAAGAGAGGAAAATAATTTTCCTCTCTTTTCAGTGAATATCGTTATAGTTTGATACCTAAAGGGTAGAATTTACCAAATTGATTTTCTGCAAAAGGTTCATCTGTATTGATAAAAATATGATTAGTGGGTAAGGTTTGAATCCGAGAATCTTTAGGGCCGCCTTGTGGAAGATTATGGAGACGGATAACCGTGTATAGATTACCTAAAGTTGATAATTCAATATATGTAGTATTATCCTTTTTCAATACAATTCCATTCGCAGACAAATTACCTGCTAATGCGGGTCCTTTACAGGTGATTCCTTCTTGATTTAATATAATGTTTTTATCTTTCACTGTAACGGTATCGAACTCTCCATTGAGAGCTTTCACAGTCCCCGAAGCCGTAACGGTATTAACCTCCAAGTCATCCGGTATATCCATGGGGAAATCGCCCTCGATCTTTGAAGCGGTCAGAGTTCCCTTCGTCGTGATATTGCCTGTGGCGACGATGGTCCCCGCATCGATCCGACTCTTGACATTCAACGTATTAGTTTCCACTTCGCCTTTATTATTGATCGTTGAAGAATTAATTGTACCCACGTTCATAACTTCAGCATCCATAGCTCCGTTGCCTATATGCATACGATCCCGGTCGGTCATACTAAACGAATCAATTCCTTCATACCATACGACAAGGATTTTACCTTCTGAAGTAAATTCCTGTACTAAAGCTGACTGGCGTTTGGCATCACTGCGATTACCGAGCTGAGCGATCCAGTCGCCTGGCCGGGGGTCGCTGTTTCCTTCGGAATCGGTACTCGAAAACTCGATCCAATCTTCTCCCGCAGCTGTTACCAGTTTCCAATATTGACGAATCGTACTTCCAGTTGCCGGATTTTTCTGCACAAAAAAGAATTGATCGTCTTCTGCGAATTCGTTATTGCCACATGGAAATTCCAAATCGGCATGCCAGATATTATCCTGGGTTTGCGGCGTATAGAGTGTCGGAGAAGAACTGAATTCGACCTTCGCATTCCGGAAATATACAATGGCTCCGGCGGTATTATTATATATCTGAAAATTCCGCATACCGGTCGGTGTCAAAACCGTCGATATCCGAATCCAGCGCCCCACTTGATATTCCGCAAGCTCGACGATACTTTTCGTTTCATCCGCAGCTCCCAGGCGAATCTGCGCCGGAGCTTCGGCGAAGACATCGACCGAAGTCGCCATCGGCCGTCCCTGGGAACAAAGCGGGGCATCTTCGAAATAGTCGAGCCAGACCCCTGCCGATGATCCGGCTCTCTCACCCCGCCGCCGACATATCGCCGTCCATACAGCGGTGAAAGCCACAATACGGTCTCGCGCCGTCCATCCGGCACGAAAGCCTATTCCCCTCAAGCATCGGTTCGCAGGAAACAGGACATAACGAAAAAATATCGGAAGCTCCGCCGGGAACTTCCGATACACATAAAGAGGATATAAAAACCCGTATTTCTAATATTGCTCCGACTCATTCGGGAAATCGCCCGATTTGACGTCCTCAACATAAGACGTGACCGCACCGGTCATCACCTCGTGCAAATCGGCATAACGGCGCAGGAAACGCGGCGAGAAACCCTTGTTGATTCCCAGCATGTCGTGAATCACGAGCACCTGTCCGTCCACCCCGCCCCCGGCCCCGATGCCGATGATCGGAATCCGCAGTTCGGAGGCGACCCGGGTACCCAGCGCCGCAGGAATCTTCTCGAGCACGATGGCAAAACATCCCGCGTCTTCGAGCAAATGGGCGTCCCGCACCAGCTTCTCGGCCTCCTCCTCGTCTTTAGCCCGCACGTTATAGGTGCCGAACTTGTGAATCGACTGTGGCGTCAGGCCCAGATGCCCCATCACGGGAATTCCCGCCGAAAGGATGCGGTTCACCGATTCGAGGATCTCCTCGCCGCCTTCGATCTTCACCGCATCGGCCTCGGTCTCCTTCATGATGCGGACGGCCGACTCGAGCGCCACTTTCGAATTTCCCTGATACGTACCGAACGGCAGATCGACCACCACCAACGCACGGCGCACGGCGCGTGCGACCGAGCGGGCATGATAAATCATCATATCGAGCGTGATCGGCACGGTCGTTTCGTAACCCGCCATCACGTTGGCCGCCGAGTCGCCCACCAGGATCACATCGACCCCCGCCGCATCCACGATGCGGGCCATCGAATAATCGTACGAAGTCAGCATGGCGATCTTCTCCCGGCGCTGCTTCATCTCCCACAGACGATACGTCGTGACCGCCCTCACTGTACTCTCTACTGACATAGCATTATATATTTTCAATTTTCGAATCGGGAAACCTCCGGATATTCCTCCTTTTCCCTCCGGTAAACCGGGGCAAATTTAGCGCTTTGGCCGGATTTGCCAAAAAAAGTTCCACAAAACGACTCCTCCGGCCACCGAAACGTTCACCGAATGTTTGGTTCCGGCCTGCGGAATCTCGATCGCCCCGTCTGCCGCATCCACGACCTCCTGCGCCACACCGTCCACTTCGTTGCCGAACACCAGGGCGTATTTCTGCCCCGGTCGAGGCCGGAATTCATCCAGCATGACGGCTCCTTCGACCTGCTCCACGACGTAAATGAGATACCCCTGCGCACGCAGCGCAGCGATGCAGTCGGTCGTCGCGGCGAAATAGTCCCACGCAACGGTCAGCTCGGCCCCGAGCGCCGTCTTGTGGATCTCCCGGTTGGGCGGGGTGGCGGTGATGCCGCACAAGGCGATGCGTTCGACGGCAAAGGCGTCCGCCGTGCGGAAAAAGGCCCCGACGTTCTGCATCGAGCGCACATTGTCCAGCACGACCGCCACCGGCATTTTCTCCATACGGGCGAACTCCTCGGCAGAGGGACGCCCCAGCTCTTCGTTGGTAATCTTTCTCATCGTTACAACTTCCCTGTTTTCACGGCAAAAGTAAGCAAATCCGAATATTTTAGCTAACTTTGACGACCTGAATACACGCAAAAGCGTCCCGTTCCGCAGACGGCTCCGCCCGGCGGACCGGCAACCGGACGGAACGCACGACAAACGACTACGATCGCCTATGAAGCAAATCGCACTTATCCTGACACTTCTGCTGGCTGCCGCCGGCGCCTCGGCCCAGGAGGTTTTCATCGGAGCCGACTTCGACACCCGGTTCGACAACCGCGAACACTCGGACTGCAACATCGACGATTCGCACACGTTCTTCAGTATGCGCCTGACCCCGAAAGCGGGTGTTATCTGGTCCGAAAAGAACCGGCTGGTGGTAGCCGTCGATCTGTTGCAAGACTTCGGCGACAAGGAACACAAGTTCTTGAGTAAAGTGGCCCCCCAGATCTACTACCAGTTCAACTCGAAGACGGCACAGGCCGTAGCCGGTATTTTCCCGCGCTCCCTGCTGCTGGCCCGATACGATCCGTTCTTCCTGGGCAGTGCCTACTCGTTCTATAATAATCGCATCCAGGGCCTGGCCGCCCACTATAAATCCCAAACGGGCTCCTTCATCGAGTTCGCCCTCGACTGGGAGGGAATGCGCTCGTACCAGACGCGCGAGAAGTTCCGTATCCTCTCGGGCGGCGAATACAAGGGACGCCACTGGTACGGCGGCTATGTCATGACCCTGCTCCACTACGCCAAAACCGACAATACGGAGTTGGACGAAGGGGTCGTGGACCACATCCTGCTCAATCCCTACATCGGCTACCGCTACGAAGGAGCCTACACCTTCGATGCACGGCTGGGCTACCTGCAAAGCCTGCAGCGCGACCGCCGCACCGAAGAGGGCTGGAAAGCCCCCAAAGGCGGGCGCCTCGCCCTGTCGGTAAGCCGCTGGGGTGTCTGTCTGCTCAACGAACTCTACGTCGGCGAGAACATGCTCCCCTTCTGGGACATCTACGGTGCCGGACTCTATGCCGGCACGCCTTTCTACGGCACCCCCAAGAAGATCTACAACCAGACGGCCGTCACCTACAACCGCCGCTTTTTCAACGACACGGTGGGCGTTTCGGCCGGATTCTATTTCCATTACGACGGCGTGGGCCTGGGCCTGCAGCAGATCCTGAAAGTATCGGTCAATCTGCAAAAAACCGTTTACCGTCCCAAGAAATAGGCGCAAAGGCGGAAAAAAGTTGTAATTTTGTAAAAAATATACCTGCTATGGCAATCGCAACCAACGACACCAATACCAAGGAGAAAGCCGCGAACTTTCTCGAAGAGATCATTCAGGAGTCCATCGCCAAGGGCGACACGCGCGTACAGACCCGTTTCCCGCCCGAACCCAACGGCTACCTGCATATCGGCCACGCCAAGAGCATCTGCATCAACTTCGGCCTGGCCAAGAAATACGGCGGCAAGTGCAACCTGCGTTTCGACGACACCAACCCGGTGAAGGAGGACGTGGAGTACGTGGATTCGATCAAGCGCGACATCCGGTGGCTGGGTTTCGACTGGGCGTTGGAACGCTATGCGTCGGACTATTTCGACCAACTCTACGACTGGGCCGTCGTCCTGATCAAGAAAGGCTTGGCCTATGTCGATGACCAGACGCAGGAAGAGATCCGCCTCACGCGCGGCACGGTATCCGAGCCCGGCAAGGAGTCGCCCTGGCGCAACCGTTCGGTCGAGGAGAATCTCGACCTGTTCGAGCGGATGAAAAAGGGCGAGTTCGCCGACGGCGAGAAGGTGTTGCGAGCCAAAATCGACATGGCGCACCCGAACATGCTGTTCCGCGACCCGATCATGTACCGCATCCTGCACGCCGAGCATCACCGCACGGGTAACAAATGGTGCATCTATCCGATGTACGACTATGCGCACGGCCAGTGCGATTCGATCGAGCGGATCACCCACTCGATCTGCACCCTCGAATTCGACGTGCACCGTCCGCTCTACGACTGGTTCATCCAGGCGCTCGACATCTATCCCTCGCACCAGTACGAATTCGCCCGCCTGAACCTCACCTATACGATGATGTCCAAGCGCCGTCTTCTGAAGCTCGTGCAGGAGGGCGCCGTGATGGGCTGGGACGATCCCCGCATGCCGACCATCTGCGCCCTGCGCCGCAAGGGTTATACGCCGGCTTCGGTGCGCAACTTCGCCGAAATGGTCGGCGTGGCCAAGCGCGACAACGTGATCGACCTGGGCAAGCTGGAGTTCTGCGTGCGCGAAGACCTGAACAAGGTCGCCGAACGCCGCATGGCGGTACTCAACCCGCTGAAAGTCGTCATCACCAACTACCCCGAAGGCAAAACCGAGCTTTTCAGGGCGATCAATAATCCCGAAGACGAAAGCGCCGGCACGCGCCAGGTGCCTTTCTCGCGCGAGATCTATATCGAACGCGACGACTTCATGGAGGTCCCGCCCAAGAAATACTACCGCCTGAGTCCCGGTACGGAGGTGCGCCTGCGCTACTCCTACCTGATCCAATGCGAAGAGGTCGTCAAGGATGCAGAAGGCAACATCACGGAGCTTCGCTGCACGTACGACCCGGAGTCGGGCAACGGTTCGTCGAGCGACGGCCGCCGCGTGAAGGGCGTGATCCACTGGGTATCGGCGGCCGATGCGATCGAAGCCGAAATCCGTCTCTTCAACCCGCTTTTCAAAACCGAAGATCCCGACGACGTGGCCGAAGGCGGCAGTTGGGAGGACAATCTCAACCCCGATTCGATGATCGTCACCCGAGGCTATCTGGAACCGTCGCTCAAGGAGGCTCCCATCGGGCAGCCGTTCCAGTTCGAGCGCGTAGGGTATTTCTGCGCCGATACGGATTCCAAGCCCGGACACCCGGTATTCAACCGCACGGTGACCCTCAAGGATTCGTGGGCCAAGATCAATAAATAGATATTTCTTCTACGGTAAAATGAAAAAGCCGGAGCTATCGAAGCTCCGGCTTTTTCATTTTACCATCCGCATAGGAATACACTTCCCGGCAACGCAACGATCGTTATTTCTTCCGGGCGATCGTTCGAAACGGCAGGGCCAGCACCCCGAAGAACGCTTCGCCGAAGATACCGCCCGACATCTTGGAGGTTCCTTCGGTCCGGTCGGCAAAGATGATCGGCACCTCGCCGATGCGGAATCCCATCTTCCAGGCCGTATATTTCATCTCGATCTGGAATCCGTATCCCACCATCTCTATCCGGTCGAAATCGATCGCCGCAAGCACTTCCCGCTTATAGCCGACGAATCCGGCCGTCGCATCGCAGACAGGCATCCCCGTTACGATCCGCACATACCGCGAGGCACAATAGGACATCAACAGCCGCGACATAGGCCAGTTCACCACCGTCACTCCTTTCGAATAACGCGACCCGACGGCGACATCCGCTCCGGCCTCCAATTCGGCGGTAAGCCGCAGCAGATCGTCCGGATTATGCGAAAAATCGCAGTCCATTTCGAACACGGCATCGTACGGGCGTGCCAGCGCCCAGCGGAATCCCTCGATATAGGCAGTGCCCAACCCCAGTTTTCCCGATCGTTCCAGCAGAAACAGACGATCCGGAAACTCCGCCTGCCGCTCCTTGACGATCGCTCCCGTTCCATCGGGCGAGCCGTCGTCCACCACGAGCAAATGGTAACCGCCCTCGAGCGACATCACCTTCGAGATCATCTTCGAAATATTCTCCCGCTCGTTATAAGTAGGTATGACAACCAGTTTTTCCATCCAAATACTTTCTTCAGGGTAATTATGTATTTCAGCGTACCTTTATCCGACAGTCACAGCTCCGAATCCGGCAGCCGCTTATTTGCGATTCGCAGCCGCATTTATAATTCTGCCTCTCCGGATCCTCCTCTCGGAGAGGACTTGGGCCGCTACACACCCCCAAAGGTACACAAAAGTATATTATCGCCAGCTTAAATCGCCCCCGTCCGAACATCGAAACATAAGGCAGCGGTTGCATTCGAATCGTCGCCCCTTTACAGCAACTTGCCGAACCGTCTGCGACCTAATAAATAACGCAGAACGATCGACCCGCAGTATATGCCCCGGGGCTTTCCCTTCGCCGCACCGCGAACAACCCGCCGCTTGGCGGCCAGCGCCTTGTGCGCCCGCAGAAAATCCCGCCACGCACGTCCGACGGCCCGTATGTAATCCAAACGCCCCTGCAACAGATATGAAAGCGCCGCTCCCAGATCGAGCAAAGGCCGCATCACAGCCACGATCACCCGCTGCACCGGCGACGCACATTTATAGAGCATCTCCAGATTATTGCGATGGTTGTAGAACACCTTCGAAGGCGATCCCTGCGCCAGACTCCCTCCGCCGAGGTGATAAACCCGGCTCCGGGGCTCGACCCGCACCCGGTAACCGGCCAGCTGCATCCGCCAGCAAAGGTCGATCTCCTCCATGTGGGCGAAAAAATCCTCGTCGAAACCGCCCAGTGCCCGAAATACTTCGGCCCGGCAGCAGAAAGCAGCGCCGCTCGCCCAAAAAACATCGCGGGCATCGTCGTACTGCCCTTCGTCCCGTTCGACATACTGCAAAATACGACCTCGGCAGAAAGGATACCCCAGGTAGTCGATGAAACCGCCCGAAGCCCCGGCATACTCGAACCGCGCAGGCTCGACGAGCGACAGCAGCTTGGGCGCTACGGCAGCCACGGTCCGATCCCGATCGAGCGTTTCGACGAGCGGTTCGACCCATCCGGCAGGCGTTTCGACATCCGAATTGAGCAGAATGAAATAGTCCGCATCGAGATACTCCAACGCCCGGTTATAACCTCCGGCGAACCCGTAATTACGGTCCAGTGCGATTCGCCCCACAGCGGGAAATTCGCGTTCGAGCACGCCGAGCGAATCGTCCGTCGAACCGTTGTCGGCCACGACGACACCGACCCCTTCGGGAACCGACGCGAGCACCGAAGGCAGGAAACGGCGCAAATGCCCGGCACCGTTCCAATTCAGGATCACTATTTCTGTTTTCGTTCGCATTCCATGCGGGCCAGATCGGCCGGGGACTTGTGTTTCCACCGCTTGTGCGACCACATCCACAGGTCGGGGTATTCGCGGATCTTCTGCTCCAGGCGCCGCACGTAGCGTTCCGTTATTTCATGGGGAGCGACCTCCTCTTCTCCGTCGTAAATCCGGTCGAAATCCATCTCGTAATAACCCGGTTTGACACGCCGCAGCCAGCAGCAATACACGGGCAGGCCGCAACGCAAAGCCAGCTTCTCCCCTCCGTCGAAAAAGATCGTATCCCGATTGAGGAAGCGGAACCAATGGCTGTCGGGACGGCGCGGCGGATTCTGGTCGGCAATCAGTCCCATCACGATATTCTTGCCGTCGATTCCCTTCTCCCGATTTCGCAGATATAAGCGCAGGGACTCAGCCATCGGTACCGGGCAGATATTCGCATGGCTGCGCAGACGTTTGTACAATTCGTCGAAAACGCGACTCCGCAGGGGATGATAAACCGCTACGACCACCTGCGAAGGGACGATAATCCCCCAGAACGAACAGTACTCCCAGCACCCCAAATGAGCCGTCAGAGCGATCCAGTCCCGGCCCTCGACCGCAGCCATCTGCTTTTCCAGATCCTTTACGACGACGACCTGACGGCATTTCTCGTCGGTGAGTCCGGCCAGACTGAAGGTATCCACGAAAATCTCCGCCAAAGTACGGTAAAAACCTCTCCGGATAGCACGCAAATCCTCCGGGCTTTTCTCCGGAAAAGAGTTCCGCAAATTCTCCGTCACGACCCGATAACGGTAACGCAACAGGCGCAACGCACCGAAAACGACCGGCTCCACCACGTAATAGCGAAACCGATACGGCAAAACGGAGAAAAACTTACAGAAAATCCAGAGGCTTTCCAGTCCTATCCTTTCCCAAAAACCCAGATTCGAGCTTTTCCGTCTTTCTACCTCCGGCTTACTCATTCGATTTCGGTTCTACGAACAGTTTCACATTATCGACCTTCGTGCGGACCGAAAGCCACTTGCGCAACTGCTCCCGGTCTATCTGGCGTTGGAAATCCTTCGGCGTAATGACGCAGACCAACAGCGTATCCAGCGGTTTGCCCGCAACGTCGAACATCACCCCTTTGGTAAGCGACATCGACTCCACGTTATCCGACATCACACCCACCTCCTGCGAAATATCGCCGATATCGACATTCGTCACCTGATAGCGAACCAGTCGCTGCTTCATCTCGGCGATTTGCCGATTCTTCTCGTCCAGCAGCTCCACGTAACTCGACTGCAGCGACTGCAAATCGACCTTATCCGAGGTCGATGCCTGGCGCACCACCAATTCTGTCCGGGGCAGCCCGTAGCTGGCAAGCTGTCCCCGCGCATTATCGATCACATCTTCGCCGAGCGGCTCCCCGACCAACAGCAGTTCGATACGGGGCGATTCTCCGCCCCGGCGGTAGATCTTGCTGGATTCGATCACACGGGTCTGCGGGAAATTGAACACCTGGGCGATATACTTATCGGCCTGCACCTCGAAAATCGAAACCCGCACCATATGCAAGCCGATGAATACGCTGGGAATAAACGTAACGAGCGTAATCGCCAGCATCGTCCGCTTCACGAAACGCTCGCGGGATTTGTTGAGAAACGTCTTCTTCCTGTACTTCAGAAACCGGGTGAAAATATAAGTAGCCAGGGCGATAAAAACCGTATTGATGAAAAACAGGTAAAACGCCCCGAAGAAAAAACGATACTGTCCCGTCGCCAGACCGAACCCGGCCGTACAGAGTGGCGGCATCAGCGCCGTAGCGATCGCAACGCCCGGAATAACGGTCGAATTACGATCCTGGCGCGATTGCGCCACGATACCGGCCATACCGCCGAAAAAGGCAATCAGCACGTCGTAAGTCGTCGGAGTGGTACGTGCGAGCAATTCGCTGCTCGCATTCCCCAGCGGGGAGATGAAAAAGAAGAGGGTCGAAGTCGAAATCGCCACGACGAACATCAGGACGAAGTTCCTGACGGATTTTTTCAGCAGGTCGAAATCGTTGATCCCGAGCGAAAAGCCGATACCCATAATCGGCCCCATGATCGGAGAAATACACATGGCGCCGATAATTACGGCGGCCGAATTGACATTCAGTCCCAGCGACGCCACCATCGTAGCGCAAATCAGGACCCACAAATTGACGCCGCGAAACTCCGTACCCTTGCTGATGTTGGCAGCTACTTCATCCTGCGAGGCCTTGTCATCCTCCAGACTGAAACGGTCCCGCATAAAAGCCCGGAACTCCGCCCAAAGTCGGAACGAATGACGGGGCTGCTCTTTCAATTCACTATTTTCCATATCACTCATTTACTCTTCTTCGGATTCTGTATCCATATTCTTTCCCGGTTTCGGAAGCCCCGCCACCACGATCACGAACTCTCCTTTGGGCGTATGTTCCCGGAAGTGCTCCGCAACCTCGGCAAGGGTTCCCCGCACGGTCTGTTCGAATTTTTTAGTCAGTTCCCGCGACACGGCCGCCATCCGCTCCGGACCGAACACCTCGGCGAACTGTTCGAGGGTCTTGACCACCCGGAAAGGCGACTCGTAAAAAATCATCGTACGCGGCTCCGACGCAAGGCTCTGCAAATGCTTGTTGCGGCCTTTCTTCTGGGGCAGAAAACCCTCGAAACAAAACCGGTCGCACGGAAAGCCGCTCTGCACGAGCGCCGGAACGAAAGCCGTAGCCCCGGGCAGCGTTTCCACCTCGATCCCCGCTTCAAGACAGGCCCGCACCAGCAGAAATCCCGGGTCGGAGATTCCCGGCGTGCCCGCATCCGAAATCAGAGCCGCTGAACGGCCCTGGGCGATGTTGTCGGCCACCAGACCGACCGTCGCATGTTCATTGAACTTGTGGTGGGCATACATCTTTTTCTCGATGCCCAGATGCTTGAGCAGCACCGACGAGGTGCGCGTGTCTTCAGCCAGAATAAAATCGACTTCGGAAAGCACCCTGACGGCCCGAATCGTGATGTCATCCAAATTTCCGATCGGCGTAGGAACGATATAGAGTTTAGCCATCGTCAGGAGAGTTTACGTTCCAGCAACTCCATCAGGAACCTCACTCCGTCGGACGAAGGGTTCCAATCGTAATTCTCGGAGATATAGATAATGCAGTCGTCCAGGTCGTCAAACTCGTTCAGACGGTCGATCGTCCGTTCGTACCGCTCGATATCGCCGCCGAACAAGTCCCGCAGCAACAGGAATTTGTCGTTGATACCGATCGCCTGCTTCAGGTCGGTGATCCGCTCCTTGCGCACGATTTCGGAAGCCATGTCCTTCGGCGCGGCGATCGTGTCGGCCAGCGTATGCACGTCACCGCCCAACACCTCGCCCAACACCGGCTCCGACTCGGCGGCAAACGGATATTTCGGGGCATCGGTTTTAGTCGAAGTCGTTTCGGCGACGAATGTCTTTTGCGAAGCGGCAACGGAAGCATCGGCATCCGCCGCATTATCCGCCTGCTCCGAAATCTCTTCGGCAACGGAACCGGATTTCGATGTTTCAGACTGTGGCTCCCGTATTTGCGACGTTACGGACTTCTTCGGTTCATCCATTTTTTCGAGGAGTGTTTCCGGCTGCGAAGCCGCCGCATCGTCCTGCTCCTTTCCGGCGGTTGCCTGTTGCTGCGGAGCCGCTGCATGCCCCGGCTTCTGCCCGGTCCCGACCGGAATCTTCGAAGCAGCGGCTTCCTGCGGCCCGTCCGTCTCGTAGAGGGACATGATGACCCGCCGCTTCTCCCTGTGACGGATCACCAGATCGTCCAGATCGAACAGACTGTCCGATACGACGACTTTCTGCTTCGATTCGGCATCGGCTTCAGAGGAGGGGGCAACCACCTGCCCGGCAGACGATCCGGCAAGCCCCTCCCGGCCGGTCCGAACCGCAGCATCGTGCCCGGTTCCCGACGCTTTATCGGACCGCCCTTCCATCGAAGCATCCTGCCGCGAAAGACCGGACGTCACAGATACCGCGACCTCGACAGCTACAGACTCCGATGCAGGAACAGACTGTATGGCAGGAGCAGACTCCGATACAGGCACGGGTTCAGGGGCAGATCCGCCGACAAGCGCCGGATCCGGCTCGGACACAGGGGCTGACGCAACAGCAGGTATAGATTCCGACACAGGTTCTGTAACGGCAGATGCCGAAACCGGAGTCACGGAGGGCGCAGATTCCGGCACAGCAGCAGACACCCCGGCGGATTCACCCAAAGCTTCGGGCATCGCAGCCGGCTCCGGCAGGGAGTCGCGGACAGGCTCCACCAGCAAATCGTCCAGGTCGATACTTATTTCGGACACCGGCGCAGCTTCGGCGACGGACTGCTGCGTAGCGACGGACTGCTGCGTAGCGACGGACGCGGAAGCGGAGGAATCCCCTTGGTCGAAATTCGCAAACCGTATCGCTTCATACAATTTTTTGAGCTTGTCCAAAACCAAATCCCGCTCGATGCCGGGGACATCGTGCGAACCCGCCCAGCCATCGACCAGTTCGGTCAAACGGGCAAGTTCTTCCTGTATCTTGTTCACCTCCATAACAAAATCGGTTTATCAGAGCCAAAGGTACGAAAAATATCGGATGCGGGAAACGGTTTGTCCGCAGATTGCCAAAAATTCACCGATGCAGCTCGACGATTATTTTCCGAATCGGAAAAACTATGTATATCTTTGCTTCGGATGCAAAACCGAACGAAAAACCTTCGAACGGACACCGCATCCGCTTTGCTGCATATACCCACACTAAAAAAATCATCCTGAAATGGATATTCTGGAACTGCGCCGTTATTGCCTCTCCCTGCCGTTGGCAGAAGAGTGTACCCCGTTCGACGAAACGACCCTGGTCTTCAAAATCGGGGGCAAAATGTTCTGTTATACCGATATGGTGGAATTCCGGTGGATCGCCGTAAAGTGCGATCCGGATCGGGCCGTTCTGCTTCGCGAACGCTATCCGAAACTGGTCACCCCCGCTTTCCACAGCAACAAACGCCACTGGAACGGCATCCGTACGGATGGTGATCTGCCCGACGCCTTTATCCGCGAGCAACTCCGCCACTCCTATCTGCTCGTCGCGGCAGGCATCACCCCCAAAGCCTTGCGGCAGGAAATACGGGAACAGATCGAAAAAGCCGGGCTCCCCGAAGAGTAACCCGGCTTTCGCCTCTTTCCCGAATCAACTCCGCGCCTGCCGCCGCATCATCCGACGCCAGCGGAAATACCCGGCCAGCGACATCGTCAGGTAAATCGTGTAGAGCAATGCGGTGAGCGGGATCTCCTTGTAGAAATAGAGCCCGACCGTCACCAGATTGACCACGAACCACACGAACCACTGTTCCAGATACTTGCGCGAAAGCATCCACATTCCCACGATACTCAGGGCCGTAGTCAGGCTGTCCCAGAAAGGTACGGTGCTGTTGGTGAAGGTCACGAGCACCCAGTAGATGAACAGATGGATCGCCGCATACGCCGCCGCGATCACCGGCCAGCGGCGTGCGGGCGTACGGGAAATACCGCCGCCCTTTTCGGTTTTGGGAGCATTGCGCCATACCAGCCACCCGTAAATTCCCGCCAAAAAATAATAGACGTTCATACCGAAATCGGCATAAAGCCCCGTCTGGAAGTAGAGCGTACCGTGGACCACGGGCATCACCAGCCCCACGAGCCAGAGGTAGATGTTGGCCCGGTATTCGAGCCACAGGTAGAGCAGCCCCAGCGTAAAGCCGACGATCTGCAGGATGAGTTTGAGTTCCATCGCCTAAAACCGTACCGTTACGTTGGCCAGCACGTTGAGCATCGCCTGGGGAAAATAGAAGGCCGAATCTTCGCGCACACCCCCGACGATCGACGAATAACCGTAACCGTTGTTACAATACTCCGTATTGAAAAGATTATTGATCTGCACGCCGAAACGCACGCTTCCGACTTTCGAGGTAGCCAATTCATACCCCAGGTTCAGGTTGGTGACGCAGTAGTCGTCGAGCGACAACGCGTCGTTGCGTCCGTTGGTGAAGTATTGCTTCCCGACATACTGCGTATGCAGCAGGGCGCTGAATCCCTTGACATGGAAATCCAATAGCACTCCGGCGATGACCGACGGAGAGTAGGAAAGTATCGAGGTCCCGAGATACAGCTCCTTTTCACCCAGGTAGTTCCAGTCGGCGTCGTACTCCGAAACATATTCCGTATAGTTCTCGATCCGGTTCTGGCTCAGGGTCGCATTGGCTCCCAACGAGAACCAGCGGGCGATGTTCAGCGAAGCCGAGAGTTCGATGCCCCGGCGGTAACTGTCGGGAATATTGCGGGACAGCTCCTGCCCCGTGTCCGAAAGTTCGCCCGTAGCGACCAACTGATCCTTGTAGGACATATAGTAGAAGTTCACGCCCGCCTCGAAACGATCGTTATGGAAAAGGTAGCCGAGCTCCCAATCGTACAGCCGCTCCGAGGTGGGATATTCCCCGTTTTTGGTATCGGTGAAGTTGCTGCGCGTAGGCTCCTTCTGCGCCACGGCGAACGACACATAGACCTTGTGATCCCGAGCGAAAGTGTAGTTCACGCCCGCTTTGGGGTTGAAAAAGTGATAGGTACGGTGAATATCCAACTCCTGAAGCGCCGAAGTGGTGCTGTTGAAATTGTCGTTGGTGCCCGTAATGTTATGCCGGATGAAACGGTACTGCAGGTCGGCATAGAGGTTCAGCCCCCGCGCAGCCTCCCAGTTGATCTTGGCGAAGACGTTGGCATCGTACTTGGTCGAGGCGTTACGATAATATTCGTGACGCGGGAAGCCGGGTGCATCGACGACCGACATCACGTTTCCCCAGTGGCCGCCGTCATATACGTTGCCCGCACCGCCCAGGGCCAGTTGTACGCGACCACGAGTATAGTTGGCCGATGCCACCACGCCGCCGAAATGGTTGTCCATCGACTTGCGGCGAATCAGATTGCTTTCGGTAATCGGCTCGTTCGGATCGTCCGTAGGGATCGGCGCGATACCGTACTCACTCAACGTCTGTCCGTTCTTATACTGGTTGTAATAACCCGAACCGTAGGTGTAGTGGCCCGTGACATTCAGCGTCCAACGGGCGTTGAAGCGATGATTGACGATCAACTGATTGTTGATCTGGGTATAGTTATCCGTCTGGTTATCATAAAACGAAATCGATCCGTCGGCATGTTTGACAAGCCCCTGCGAATTGTAGCGCCGGTCGGTTTCGAGCTGCTCCTTCGTCACGCCGTCATAAGCCAGTCCGACTCTGGCCACACCGCCGAAGGAGATCAGCTTCACGGCCGTACCCCCATCGTAGTACCCGACCTGCAACATGTAGGACTCCAGGTTGGTGAAGGCCCGATCGACATAACCGTCCGAGGAGATATGCGAAAGCCGGGCATCGACGGTCCAATGGCCGCCCATGAGTCCCGAACCGATCTGCAACGACTGTTTGTTGGTGTTGTAGGAGCCATAGGAAAGGGACGCTTCGCCAGAAAATTCGCTCGACATCGGGGCGGTGGTCATATTCACCGAACCGCCGAAGGCTCCCGTACCGTTGGTCGAGGTTCCGGCACCGCGCTGTACCTGGATCGTTCCGACCGAAGAAGCCATGTCGGGCGTATCGTACCAATAGACCGAGTGGCTCTCGGCATCGTTCATCGGCACGCCGTTGGTTGTGACATTGATGCGCGAAGCATCCGAACCGCGCAGACGGAACGCCGTACCGCCGATGCCGTTGCCGGCATCCGAAGTGGCGACCACCGACGGAGTCATTTGCAACAACGTCGGCATGTCGCTGCCGAAATTCCGGCGAGAAATCGCTTCTCGGCCGATATCGGCATATGCCACCGGAGTTTTGCGATCGACGCGGGTAGCGGTCACCTCGATCTGCTGCAATTCGTACAGTTTCATGGAATCCGGAGTCATGGAGTCCGTTTCCACCGGTTCGTCCGCGTGCACCGGCATCGCGCACCAGACAGCCGCAGCCGTAAGCGGCAGTAAGAAAATCCTTTTCATAACTTTAATTGAATTAAAAGAACAGAAAAGGGGTATGTCGTATCGATTATAGATTCCCGGTTTCAGCATTACCCGTATCCGGTACAATGGGTATAATCTCAGCCTGACAGTAAGGCACCCCTTCAAGAATACGGGCGCAAAGATAACATTAAATTTCGGAAAATCGCACCGCATCACAAAAAGAGTACGCCACCCGGCTCGACCCCAGGAATGGCGCACAGCTTTGTTCGAACGGCTCACTCCGAATGCGGCGGACAGCGACGAAAAACCGACTGTTCGGATATTTGCCGAAAAAAACGTTTACAACCCGGAACCAGGCAAAACCCGGGACCGTTTTCCGGCTCCGACAGTTGAAAAATCCGGTATCTTCCTCGGGACAGGGCAAGCCTGGGGAGAGTCATCACCTACCGGAAAGTACCGAACCGATAGACGGTCTTCTGGCAATAAAATCCGTCAGGCGCAAGCAGCGGAGAAGGAAATTCCGGCCGATTGACCGCATCGGGATACCCCTGACAGACGACGGCGACCCCTTCGTAATCCCGGTAGCGGCCGCCCGACTTCGTTTCGGGGCATCCGCCGCCCAAGCGATTGCCGGTGTAGAGCGTCACGCCGGGCTGCGAAGAGAGAATCTCCACCCGGCGTCCCGAACGTGCATCGCGCAATTCGCCGACTTCGGTCAGGATATTCTGCCGCCAACCGTCCACGGGGAAGAAGTGGTCGTACCCCCGCAGCATCCGGATCCGGTCGAAATCGGAATCGACGCCCTCGCCCAAGCGGCGCAGTGAACGGAAATCGGCGGGCGTACCGGCAACACCGAGCAGTTTCCCGGTAGGAATCAGACGATCGTCCGCTTCCAAAACAGTCGAAGCATCGAGCCGCAGCTCGTGGTCGAGTACCGACCCGCTGCCCTCGCCGCCCAGATTGAGCAGCAGGTTGCAGGCCATGTTCACGGGCGTCGTCCGGTCGGTTCGAGCGATATAAGTTATTTCCAGCGCATTATCTTCGTCGAAATCGAAAGCGGCCTCGACCTGCAAATTACCGGGATACCCCTGATCGCCGTCGTCGGAAGAGAGCGACATCACGACCCGGTTGGTTTCGACACGGCTCTCCCACAAGCGCCCGGCGAAGCCCTTCACACCGCCGTTGAGATGCCCGGCCATGCCGTTTATATCCAAGCGGTATTCTTCGCCGTCAATCCGCATCGTCCCGTAAGCGATGCAACCGGCCACGCGGCCGATGCTTTTGCCGCACAGGGCCGGATCGCCGAAATAACTGCGGAAATCCTTGTAACCCAGCGCCACATCCGCCAAATGTCCGTCACGATCGGGAACCAGAATCGACACGACAGCCGCGCCGACATTGCAAAGCCGCACTTCGGCACCTGCGGCATTGCGCAGCGTATAGAGCACAACGGCCTCGCCCTCCGAAGTGGCGCCCCAGATCTGCTGTTCGATCTCCATCCCTATTCGCCCGGCTTCAGATTACGCAGCAGGTTGTCGATACGACGCAGGGTCTCCTCCTTCCCGATGAAAGAGGTAACGTCGTACATACCGGGACCCTTGCCGGCTCCGACCAGCGCCAGGCGCAGCGTGTTCATCACCTGTCCCAGCGAATAGCCCTTCTGCTCGATCCAGCCGTGCACGATCCGCTCGGTATTTTCGAGCGAAAAATCGTCGATGCCGGCCAGCACCTCGCGCAGTTCGCGCAGCATAGCCGGATTATCGCCCTTCCAATACTTCTTAGCCTGCTTCTCATCGTACTGAGTCGGAGCGACGAAGAAGAACGAGGTCAGATCCCACAGATCGGTGATGAACGTGGCCCGCTCTTTCATAATGCCTGCGGCACGCCCGGCCAACTCGTCCGAAACCTCGATGCCGTGCTCGCGCAGGATCGGCTGATACAGTGCGGCCAGTTCCGCGTCGCTCTTATGGTGCATATACTGGGCGTTGAACCACTTGGCCTTGTCGGGCTGGAAGCGGGCGCCCGATTTCGAAACGCGCTCCAGCGAGAAGTTGTCGATCAGCTCCTGCATCGAGAAGATCTCCTGCTCGGTGCCGGGATTCCACCCCAGCAACGCCAGCATGTTGATAAACGCCTCGGGGAAATAACCGTCCTCGCGGTAACCGCGTGCGGTTTCGCCCGTCGGGGATTTCCAGAAGAGCGGGAACACGGGGAACCCCATCTTGTCGCCGTCGCGCTTCGAGAGTTTGCCACCGCCCGTAGGTTTCAGCAGCAGAGGCAGATGCGCGAAGCGGGGCTGCAGGTCCGTCCAACCAAAGGCCCGGTACAGCAGATAATGCAGCGGCAACGACGGCAGCCACTCCTCGCCACGGATCACGTGCGACACCTCCATCAGACGGTCGTCCACGATATTCGCCAGATGGTACGTAGGCAGCGCATCGGCCGACTTATAGAGCACCTTGTCGTCGAGCGTCGAAGTGTTCACCTCGACATGCCCCCGGATCAGGTCGTCCATTTCGACGATCTCGTTTTCGGGCATCTTGAAGCGAATGACCCACTGGTCGCCCCGCGCGATGCGGGCTGCGACCTCCTCTTTCGAGAGAGAGAGCGACGTAGGCAGTTTCTCGCGGATCGAATAGTTGTATGCGAAAGTTTCGCCGCGCGCCTCGTACTCCTTGCGCAGGGCGTCCAACTCCTCGGCAGTATCAAAAGCGTAGTAGGCCCATCCGGACTCCACGAGCTGTTTCGCGTATTTCAGGTAGATGTCGCGCCGCTCGCTCTGGCGGTACGGCGCATGAGGGCCGCCGACGCCGACACCCTCGTCGATCTCGATGCCGCACCACTTGAGCGACTCGAGGATATACTCCTCGGCACCCGGCACGAAACGCTGCGAGTCGGTATCTTCGATACGAAGAATCATCGTACCGCCGTGCCGACGCGCGAACAGGTAGTTATAAAGCGCCGTACGTACGCCGCCGATATGCAGAGGCCCCGTAGGGCTGGGTGCGAAGCGCACCCGGACAGGTCTTTCCATATTTCGTTACTCTTTGTTGATTTCCTTTTTATCGTCATGTTCGGATTCGGCCGTCTTGCGACCGGCCGCATCCTGCGTCGCTGCACCCCCTCGGGCAGGTTTGCGCAAAGTCGGCGCTACGGCCCACAGCGCACACATCACCCACACTACGAAGGCACCCGATACCACACGCCAGACCGCATCGTCCCTCAAAGCGACCGCTGCGAGAAGCAGGACGAAAAATACCCGTTCCGTCCATCGGGAGGTAAGCGCCCGGGCGATTTTTGCACGATTTCCCATACCGTTTACTTAATGCGGTATTCGACCCGCATGGTGATACGGGCTTTTTTCTGCCGGCTCGAGGTGTTGAACGATCCTCCGGCCGAGAACTCCTCGTTGGTATTGGCGCCCGTGATCTGGAACACGCCCATACGGGCCGAAGCCACTCCGCCGAGCTTCGCTCCGGCATTGACCGCAATTTTCTCGGCACGGACACGGGCATCGGCCGAGGCTTTCTCGATGAGCGACAACTTCACGTCGTCGAGCTTCGTATAGTAATAATCGGGCTGCATAGCCTCGATCGAAACGCCCTGGGCGATCAGCGAAGAGATTTCACGCGAAACATTCTCGACGGCATCGACACTCTTCGACTCGACGGTGAAACCCTGCGAAAGCCGGTAACCGGTAAACCGCTGTCCGGCCCAACTGCCATTGGCCGAATAGACCGGCTCGTACTGTTTATTGACATTCACGAACTGGAAGACCACGGCGTCGGCAGCGATTCCTTTCGAGAGGAGGTAGTCGTACACCTTCTTCTTGCTGGATTCGATCTGCGCGTATCCCGCTTCGACGTTCTGCGCCTCGGCGGTGATGAAACCGTTCCAGACGATCAGGTCGGACGAGAACTCGGTTTCGCCGAGGCCCGTCACCACGATCGTCTCCTGCGCGTGGTATTTATATGTATACGCCCTTGCGAGCAACCAGGCGCTGACGACGATCGCCACACCGATGATGAGGTACTTCCAATACGCTTTCATAACCGTAATATTTTAAGAATTATACTTGCTAACCCGCCGCAATTCATCGACCGCTTCCGGCCCGGCGTTTTCAACAGGACGCAATCACCGCATCCGGCAGCGCCCCGCCCGCTACCGTAAACGGCAGCGCAGCACTACACGTTGAACAGGAAGTGCATGATATCGCCGTCCTGCACCACGTACTCCTTACCCTCGACCCCGATCTTGCCCTGGTCGCGGCAAGCCTTTTCGGAACCCAGCGCCACATAGTCGTCGTACTTGATGACTTCGGCACGGATGAAGCCCCGCTCGAAATCGGTGTGGATGATGCCGGCGGTCTGGGGCGCCTTCATTCCCCGGCGGAAAGTCCAGGCACGGCTCTCGTCGGCACCGGTCGTGAAGAACGTCTGCAAATCCAGCAATTTATAGGCCGCTTTAATCAGACGCGCCACGCCCGACTCCTTCAGGCCGATCTCTTCGAGGAACATCTGGCGCTCCTCGTACTCGTCCAGCTCGGCGATGTCGGCCTCGGTAGCTGCGGCGACGATCAGCATCTCGGCCCGCTCGTCGGCAATGGCGGCCTCGACGGCCCGGGTATGTTCGTTGCCCGTCACGGCGCTCTTCTCATCGACGTTGCAGACGTAGAGCACCGGTTTGTCGGTCAGCAGGTTCAGGTCGGCGACCAGCTTGCGGTCCTCTTTCTCGAGCTCCACGGTCCGGGCGCTCAACCCCTGCTCCAGGACGGTCTTGTACTGCAACAGGATCTCCACCGCACGTTTGGCCTGCTTGTCCCCGCCCACGACAGCCTGCTTCTGGGTCTTGGCAAGGCGGTTCTCGATGGTTTCGAGGTCTTTGAGCTGCAACTCGGTATCGATGATGCCCTTGTCGCGCACAGGGTCGATCGAACCATCGACATGGGTAATGTTGTCGTTCTCGAAACAACGGAGCACATGGATAATGGCGTTCGTGTTGCGGATGTTGGCCAGAAACTTGTTGCCCAGCCCCTCGCCTTTCGAGGCACCTTTCACCAGTCCGGCGATATCGACGATCTCGATGGTGGTGGGAACCACCCGCTTGGGATTGTCGATCTCCGCGAGCCGAATGAGCCGCTCGTCGGGAACGGTGATGACGCCCACGTTGGGCTCGATCGTACAGAAAGGAAAATTCGCCGCCTGCGCCTTGGCGTTGGACAGGCAGTTGAAAAGGGTCGATTTACCCACGTTGGGCAGCCCCACGATACCGCATTGTAAAGCCATTGAATATCTTTCGTTTTTAATATTATCCGTTCGACAGGCATCGGCAAAATGCAGGTGCCCCCGCGAAGACGGTCGATATACCGTCGTTCGGAAATGCAAAGATACGAATAAGCCGCGTGCAAAAGCAAATTTATTTGCATTTTGCCCAGGCGAAGTATTTTAGACGAAGTCAAAGATACGAAAATCTCCCCGATAACTTGCGTTTGACGAAGACTTTGTTCGTTGATTCCGAACAGACAAGCCCGGCACAGGACCCAGGACTAAAGACCGAACAACAGCCCCGGTATAAATTAAAGAATAAAACGGCAAAAACAGCCGGGTTTCGACAAGACGACAAGCGCGGAACAAGAGGGTAACCGATTACAATCTTGTCAGGTACGCAACCGATACACCGATAAAAAATCATACTCATCCTTTCGCATTCCGGCAAAGAGATCCGCAATACTACAGGAGGCGGCAATTTCAGCAAGAGTGCGCAGCAACGCCGCCCGCTGCGGGTGCAAACCGTCCCCGTTGCAACAGCGATGGAATATGCGACGAAGGCCGGAAATCCATGTGGATTCCGGCCTTCGTCGCATAATACGATCAAATCAGACGATATTGCACGAACACAACGGATAGCTCTCCCGCTTGAGGAACTCCTCCGAAACCACGATCCGGACAGCTCGGTGCAGTACGGAAAACTCCAGCGGAGACTCCCCCAACAATTCGCCATCGACCTCGACGCTGATCTCCGGCGAAGATTCGATGCGGATGCGGCTGCCCCTCTCCTGCAGGATATGCCGAATCCGGTAAATCCCGCCGTTGAACAGATAACGGAAGCGGAACAGGATATGCCAGAAATGGACGGGACGGATCAGCGACACGTCCAACAGTCCGTCGTCGGCCACCGCCTCGGGCAACTGCTGCATACCGCCGCCGTTGTATTTGCAGACACCGATGGCGATGCTCATCAACAGGTTGTTGTAAACCAGCCGGTCGTCGATCCAAACCTTCACGCCCGTCGATTTGTAGCTGAAGAACGAACGGATCATGCACCACGTATAGAGCCACTTGTTGCGGTGTCCTTTCTTCTTGAGATGGGCGTATTTCTTGACTACCATCGCATCGAACCCCATACCGGCCACATTAGCCATATAACGGTGCTGACGGTAGTGAGCTTCTTCGTAAGAAACGACTCCGACATCCTGTAAAAACGAATGTCCCTCCTTGATAGCGCGGATCGCATCCTGATAGCGATTCGGCACGCCGAACGTGCGGATCCAGTCGTTCCCGGCTCCCACGGCGACAACGGCCAGCAGCACCTCGCGGGGATCGACCGTCTGCTGAATAAAAAGACCGTTCACGACCTCGTGCAGCGTACCGTCGCCCCCTACGGCGATAATGCGGCGGAATCCCTGCTTCACGGCCGACACGGTCAGTTCCGTCGCATGGAACTTATGTTCGGTGAAGACCGGTTCGGTCTGGATTCCGGCATCCCGCAGGAGCTTGGAGATCAGGGGGAAATGGTCAAGCCCGCGGCCACCTCCGGCCACGGGATTGACAATGACGAACCAACGCCGGCCGCCGCCGGGCAAGGACATCTCCTCCAAAACGACTTATTTTAGGGGAGCGTTCTTCAGCGTATCGACCAGGAATTCATAGAACTTGCCGACGGAGGCGATGTTCACCTTTTCGTCCGGAGAGTGGGGATAGCAAATGGTCGGGCCGAAAGAAATCATATCGAGCTTGGGGTAATTCGTACCGATGATGCCGCACTCCAGACCGGCGTGAATGGCCGTAACCGCAGGTTCCTTGCCGAAAAGAGCTTTGTAGGAAGCTTTCATCGCAGCCAGAATCGGCGAATCCAGATTGGGTTTCCAACCGTTGTAGGCACCCGTGAGTTCCACCTTGGCGCCGGCCAGCTCGAACACGGCGGAGATCGCCTCGCCCAGCTCCTCCTTCTCGGAGTTCACCGAACTGCGGAGCAGACACTGCAACTTCACCGTCTTGCCGTCGGACACCACGCGGGCCAGGTTGCTCGATGTCTGCACCAGTCCGGGCATCGACACCGACATCTTCTGCACCCCGTTCGGGCAGCCTACGACCGCACGGATCAGATTCTCCGCCACCTCCTTGGCGATCATCGTTTCAGGGGCTTCGGTTTCGGTCAGTTTGATGGAAACAGCGTCCTCGATCCCGGCGAACTCGGCCTTCACGACCTTTTCATACGCTTTCAGCTCTTTGGTCAGCTGCTCAAGATCCTTGGTGCGGACCATCAGCGTAGCGGTCGCCTCGCGCGGAATCGCATTGCGCAGACCGCCGCCGTCCACCGAGCAAAGCAGGATGTCCATCGACTTCTTCTGCTCACGGATGAAACGGAACAGCAATTTGTTGGCATTGGCACGCTGCTCGACGATCTGGATACCGGAGTGCCCGCCCTTAAGACCTTTGACGACCAGCTTCACGGCCCGGTAATTCCGTGCCGGAGTCGGTTCCGCCTTATACTTGAACGTGATGTTGGCATCCACGCCGCCGGCGCAGCCTACATACAACTCACCCTCCTCCTCGGAATCGAGGTTAAGTAGAATGTCACCGTGCAGCACCCCTTTCTTCAGACCGAACGCACCGTCCATACCCGTTTCCTCGGTCGCTGTGAAAAGCGCTTCGAGAGGACCGTGCTCGAGCGTATCGTCCTCCAGAACGGCGAGAATAGCCGCCGCACCGATACCGTTGTCCGCACCGAGCGTCGTACCGTTGGCCGTCACCCATTCGCCGTCGATATACGCCTCGATCGGGTCCTTGGTAAAGTCGAACTTCTTATCGTTGTTCTTCTGAGGAACCATATCCAGATGCGCCTGCAGAACGATACCTTTGCGGTTCTCCATCCCTTTGGAGGCAGGCTTGCGGACATAAACATTGTGGGCCGCATCCTCCTTGCACTCCAGGCCGAGACTCTTGGCTACGCCGATCACGTACGCACGGATCTTCTCCTCGTGGGAGGAAGGACGGGGTATTTTGGCGATTTCTGCAAAATGCTTCCAAACCAACGCGGGTTTCAAAGCGGTCAAATTCTTATCCATAGTAGTTCTATTTTAATTGGTTATCGTTTCTATTTTCCAGTTTCCGGAGCAGGTGCCGCTTCGACGGCAGCGCTGCGGTCGAAAGCCTCGACGATCTGTTTGACGAGCGGATGCCGCACGATGTCGCGGCGGTCGAACTCCACGATGCCGATCCCCTCGACACCGCGCAAAATCTCCATCGCCCGCGTCAATCCGCTGTCGGAACGACGGGGCAGGTCGATCTGCGTCACGTCGCCCGTGACGATGAATTTGGCATTGCGTCCCATGCGCGTAAGGAACATCTTGATCTGCGGCAGGGTCGTATTCTGCGCCTCGTCCAGAATGACGAAAGCGTTGTCGAGCGTACGGCCGCGCATATAAGCCAGCGGCGCGATCTGCACGGTCCCCTCCTCGATGTATTTTTGCAGCTTGGCGGGCGGAATCATATCGTTGAGCGCATCGTACAGAGGTTGCAGATAGGGATCGAGCTTCTCCTTCATGTCGCCCGGCAGGAAACCCAGCTTCTCGCCCGCTTCGACCGCAGGACGCGTCAGGATGATCCGCTTGACATGTTTTTCTTTCAAAGCCCGCACCGCCAGGGCGATGGCCGTATAGGTCTTGCCCGAACCCGCAGGGCCGATGGCCAGCAGCAGGTCGTTGCGGTCGTAGGACTGCACCAGCTTGAGCTGATTGACCGTGCGGGCCCGGACGATCGTGCCGTTGTTGCCATAGACGATCACATCCTTATCGACGGGAGCGTCGTGTTCGATCACCCCGGTCGAAAAAGCCTGTTGTACCGACTCTTTGGAGATATAGCCGTATTTGAGGTAGTAAGCGATCAACCCGTCCAGTCGTTTCCGAAACCGTTCGGAATCGCTTCGGGGGCCGAGCACCGTGAGCGCAGATCCGCGAGCGATGATTTTGAGGTTGGGATGCAGCTCCTGCATCTGTTCGAGGTAAATATTCTGGGGGCCGTACAGCTCCCGGGGATCCACCCCCTCGATGTCGATCTTCTTATCTTCGGAATCCATCATAAGCTAAAAAACAAATCCTACGCTCAATGCCAGGGAGTAAGAGCGCATGTTGAACCCGACCGCCTCTTCGGTGGGATAATAACACTTTTTCGAATCGAACTGCCCGTTGTAACGGAAGTCGATCAGTGTATGTCCGAAATTCAACCCCAGGCCCAACATATAGGAAACCGTCGGGCGCATACTGCCGAAGAACATCTCGTTGTTACCCTCGGCATACTTGCAATCGTTCATCACCGTAAAGACGGGACCGACATTGATCCGCAGCATCGGAAGCGCCCGAAGCGAGAAAATGAGGGGAATATCGATCGAATTGGTTTTGATTTTCAGAGTTCCGTAGTCGGCATGGCTCAACTTGATCGACTGCCGCACGTAAAGTACCTCGGGACCGATGGTGAAATAGCGGAATTTCAAGCCGATCTGGAGTCCGGCCTGCCAACCGAGCCGGTTGTCTATACCGAAATCCGGACCGGAAGTCGAAAAATGGGGAAAGTTGAGTCCGGCCAACACGCCCCACTCCACTCCCTTGATCGCCGATCCGCTGCGGCTGCTGCGGCCGTAATCGTCGTATCCGCGGGACTGGCCCGAAGAGGGGAGAGCCCAAACGCTCAACAACAACGCTATAATAAGGAATTTACAGTTTTTCATAACTCTATTTCTTGGTATCGGATTTCAATACGGTTGCGGCCCAGAGCAGGTAGCAGACACAAGCCGTCACCCAGACGAGGCCTGCCTGGGGACGACCGAAGCCGCGGATCAGCGCACCGCAGATCGGGCCCGAAAGGGCGCCGGCGGAAATGGCCAGGATCATCAGTCCGGCGACTTCGTTCGAACGGCCCGGAGCACTCTTGGTCGCCACGGCATAAAACGTGGCGAAAACGCAGGCCATCGTGAAGCCGAGGATGCCGACCAGCGCATAAACGACCGCTTCGGAACGCACCGCGAAAAGGGCAATGCAAAGCGCCAATGCCAACAGCATATTCCAGCGCAGGTATTTGACATCGACGACACGGATCAACACCCAGGCACCGACGAGCGTACCCACGATGCGCAAAGCGTAAAATCCGGTGGTCGTAAGAATCGAATCGGGATTGTCGATCAGCCGCACCGAAACGAAGCCGATACCGACATCCGCAGCGATGAAGCAGGCCACGCCCAGCGTACAGAGCAGCACGGCGCGGTTACGCAACAGACGGAAACACTCGGCCATACCGACCGCACGGGACGATTGCGCCGGTTCTGCGACCGCAGTCATCTGTAACCAGACGGCCCCGACGAGCGTAAGCCCCGCATAAATCGGCAACAACAGACGCCAGTCGCCGAAAAGCGAAACCAGCCCCGTGATGATCGGGGCGAGCAGCAACAGAGCCGTATTGCGGAAGATCTGTCCGACGGTCAGGTAGCTGGTCATCCGCTCCTCGGGCACGATGGTCGCCAGCAGCGGATTGACCGCCACTTGTATAGCGGTATTGCCGATGCCCAGCAGACCGAAGCCGATGAAATACCAACTCAAGGCACTGCCGACGCCCGCAGCATAGGGCACGAGCAACCCGGCGATGGTAAAGGCATAGCCGATCATTGCCGTTCTCTTGCGGCCGATGCGGTTCATCAGCGCCGCGACAGGCGTGGAAAGAAGTAGGAACCAAAGGAAAACCATCGACGGCAGAAAACTCACGGCACTCTGCTGGCTCTCGGCAAATTCACCGCTGATGATGTTGGTCACCGGAGCCACGATATCGCAGAAGCCCATGATAAAGAACCCCATCAGCACAGGTGCCAGCAATCGTTTGTCCACTCTCCTTTCCGTCATAGCACGTCCTTCAACATTCATTATTTGGTCAAAGTTAAGTTTTTTTCTCGGAATACACAGAGAAAACCGTGCATTTTTTTATCCGGAATCCCTGTTTTTCGGCAAAAAAAGCATTGCTATTCCCCATTTTTTGCTATCTTTGACATAGTCTTAGATAGGATGCGCCTCGGAAAACCGGGAACAAGGTCCCGTTTTCTCTCGGCTTTCACTATCTTTGTTTTCGTTAAATTTTCATGTAGCCAGGTCGCTCCCGACAAAACGAATGCCGTCCCGGTCGGAATACGATCAGCCCGCACGAAAACAACTTCAAGCCAATAGCCCGCCGGGCCTTACGGATTTTTCCGACAGGCGGGCACTTTGAGAAATATTACCCGATCGGCCCCCGCTCCGGCGAACACGAACACGTCCCGGTTCGCAGACGGTCCCGATCACTTAACCCTAATTCCGACTCCGCATGATGCTTCTATTCGCCGGCATAACCCTCCCGCTCGAGGATCCGATTCTCAAATTCCTGCTGATTCTGGTCATCATCCTCGCCGCACCCCTGCTGCTCAACAAGCTGAAAATTCCCTACCTGCTGGGGCTTATCATCGCCGGTGCGGTGATCGGACCGCACGGCCTCAACCTGGTGTTGCGCGACAGCAGCATCATCCTCTCCGGTACGGCCGGACTGCTCTACATCATGTTCCTCTCCGGCCTGGATATGGACATGTCGGATTTCCGCAAGAACGGCACCCGAAGCCTCGTATTCGGACTCTATACGTTCTGTGTTCCGCTCCTGCTCGGTATTCTGGCGGGATATTACATCCTGGGATTTTCGATCTACTCCTCGATCCTGCTGGCCGGACTCTTCGCCTCGCAGACCCTGATCGCCTACCCCATCGTCAGCAAACTGGGCATCGCCCGCGACAAGGCCGTCACGATCGCCGTCGGAGGCACGGTCATTACCGATACGCTGGCCCTGCTGCTGCTGACGGTCATAGTAGGCATGGTCACCGGAAACACGGACGACATGTTCTGGTACCGGCTCGGCATCTCGGTCGTGCTCTGCATCGCATTCATCATGCTGCTCTTCCCGCTGATCGGGCACTGGTTCTTCAAGCATTGCAGCGACAACATCTCCCAATACATTTTCGTGCTGGTCATGGTCTTTCTGGGCGCCTACCTGGCACATCTGGCCGGACTGGAGCCGATCATCGGCGCCTTCCTCGCGGGTCTGGCCCTCAACCGCCTCATCCCGCGCACCTCGCCCCTGATGAACCGCATCGAATTCGTCGGCAACGCCATCTTCATCCCCTTCTTTCTGATCGGCGTAGGCATGCTGATCGACTACCGGGCCTTCTTCCGCGACTGGGAGAGCATCAAGGTCGCTGCCGTGATGATCGTCCTGATCACCGCTGCCAAATACATCGCCGCGCTGCTCACTCAAAAAACGTTCAAACTCTCCAGCGACCAGCGGACGGTCATCTTCGGCCTGAGCAGCGCCCACGTAGCCGCCACGCTCGCAGCCGTAATGGTGGGCTACAACGTCATCGTCGGCCAGACACCCGACGGAGAACCGATCCGTCTGCTGGGCGAGAGCGTGCTGAACGGCACGATCCTGATGATCCTGGCCACCTGCACCATTTCGACCTTCGCCACTCAGCGCGGCGCTCACAACATCGCCATCAAAGGGGTCCGCGAAAACGACGAAAGCACCGAACATCAAGACGAACACATTCTGATCCCGGTGTCGAACGAGGAGAGCGTCAGGGAACTCGTAACCCTGGGCAACGTGCTCAAATCGAAGAAAAACCACAACGGATTCTACGCGCTGCACGCCATAGACAACAAGGTGGAAGACAGCGGGCTGGAAAAACGGGCCCGCAAAATTCTCGAAACGGCGGCGACGGCCGCTGCCGCATCGGACATCTACCTCCACGAGCTGCTGCGCTACGACGTCAATATCTCAAACGCAATCGCAAGCGTCGCCAAAGAACAGAGTATCACGGACATCGTAATGGGACTCCATCGGGACAAATCCCCCGCGATCTTCCTCGGCAAGATCACGGGCGACCTGCTGGGCGAAAGCAACGTCACGACCTACATTTACAAACCGGTACAACCGCTGGCGACCATAAAGCGACATATCGTAATCATTCCCTCCCAAGCCGAAAAAGAGGCCGGATTTCTCATGTGGCTGCATAAAATCGGAAATATGGCCCGCAATACCGGAGCCAAAATCGTCGTCTACGCCCCGGAAACGACGCTCAAGTACATCGAACCGCTGCGGCGCAAGCAGACCGCAACCGTAGAAACGGTACTTTTCAAAGACTGGGAAAAGCTGCCGGCCCTGCTGCGCGAATTGCGCACGGACGACTGTCTGTGGCTGGTAATGAGCCGCCGCGAACGCATCTCCTACCAACCGACGATGAACAAGATCCCGGCTTACCTGGATCAATACCTCGGGCGAAACAGTTTCGTGCTGATCTATCCCGTACAGGCCGGTGACCCGGAAAGCCGCTATTTATAACTCATAGTACAGATCCTGCATACCTCCTGTCCGAACCGTCTTCTTCTCCGCTCCCGCAACAGAGGCACCACCGGATCCCGGACTGTGGAATCGTCCGCGGACGAAGGGACGCTGCATCCCCGTTGAAAAGGCATTGCGGCCGTTCGGAAAAACCCTCGGAAGCGCATCTCCCGATCGGAAAAAGATAAGGTGCCGCACACCCGATACCCGCCCCTTATGCCCCGACAATCGGGTAAAATAGACACCGGGTTTGGTTTTACCCGCAACTTGCACTATCTTTGACCTTGTTTTAGACCGGCCGCATCCATCGATGTCCGAATAAATTCGGTTTCGCGTTCGGCCCGCACCGCATAATTCGTTTCGCATAAACATAAACGTAAAATAACATTATGAGTCTTGTAGCGATCGTAGGACGCCCGAACGTGGGCAAAAGCACACTGTTCAACCGCCTGGTCGGACAGCGCAAAGCCATCGTCGATGCGACGGCAGGCACGACACGCGACCGCCATTACGGTAAAACCGACTGGAACGGACGTGAATTTTCGGTGATCGACACCGGCGGCTATTCGGTCAATTCGGACGACATTTTCGAAGACGACATCCGCCGTCAGGTGATGCTTGCCATCGAAGAGGCGGACGTCATCCTGTTCCTGGTCGAAGTCAATACGGGCATCACGGATCTCGATCAGATGATGGCCGACATCCTGAGGCGCACTTCGAAAAAAGTGCTGCTGGTCTGCAACAAGGTCGATAACTACGACCTGATCTACTCCTCGCACGAATTTTATTCGCTGGGACTGGGAGAACCCTACTGCATCAGCTCGATGAGCGGCAGCGGCACGGGCGACCTGATGGACGAAATCGTGCGCGACCTGCCCCCGGAAACCAAGAACGAGGAAGAAGAGCTGCCCCGCATCACCATCGTAGGCCGTCCGAACGTGGGCAAGTCGTCGCTCACCAACGCCCTGCTGGGCGAAGAGCGCAACATCGTCACGCCGATCGCCGGCACCACGCGCGACGCCATTCACTCGCGCTACAACAAGTACGGACTCGATTTCTACCTGGTCGATACGGCCGGCATGCGCAAAAAAGGCAAGGTGACCGAAGACCTCGAATTCTACTCCGTGATGCGTTCGATCCGCGCCATCGAGGAGTCCGACGTCTGTATTCTGATGCTCGATGCGCAGCAAGGCCTCGAATCCCAGGACCTGAACATCCATAACCTGATCGTCCGCAACCGCAAAGGGTGCGTGATCGTAGTCAATAAATGGGATCTGGTGGAAAAAGGCAACAACACGATGAAGGAGTGGAAAGAGGCCCTGGCAAAAAAACTGGCGCCCTTCAACGACATTCCGATCATCTTCACCTCGGTACTCAACAAACAGCGCATCCTCGAAGTGCTCCAGACCGCCATTCGGGTTTACGAAAACCGCAAGCGGCGCGTGGCGACCTCGGCGCTGAACGACTACCTGCTGCCGATCATCGAGAACTATCCGCCCCCGGCGACCAAAGGCAAATACATCAAAATCAAATACGTGATGCAACTGCCGACACCCACGCCCCAGTTCGCCTGCTTCGTCAATCTGCCCCAATATATCAAGGATCCCTACCGCCGCTTCCTGGAGAATAAGATTCGGGAAGAGTGGGATTTCTCGGGGGTACCGATCCAAATCTATTTCCGGCAAAAATAGACGATCACCGGATATCCTCGACACCATATTCAGGGATCCGGCGGCGCACCCATATTGTAAAAGAATAATTTATCTCATTTACAATCGATCAAACCTTTATTTCAAACCGTTTATCTTTTCGCTATGAAAAAATTCTTACTATTCGCTTTTGCGGCCGTAATGCTGGGATTCGCGGGATGCAACGACGATGAGAACAAGGACAACACACCTCCCACTTTGAGGGAATACGAAGCTCCCGTATTCATGTACGGCAAGACACGGGAGGAAGTGAAAGCTTCGGTGCCCTACGCCTACAGCGGAGCATCGGAAACCTCGCTGTATTTCGAAGGCAAGGGCATCGTCAAAGAGTACATATATATATTCGAAGACGACAAAGTATATTCCTGCGGATCGATACTTTCAGACCTATACATCGACGACCTGCACACCTACCTGTCGCAGCTATACATTTACCTCGAATACCGTCCGGGACAAAGAATGTACGTATATGAAAGCGAAGACAAATCGCTGAGCATCGGCCTCTATCCCCTCAACGACGGTCTGGCGGCAGTAGAATACCTGAAAAACTGATCCTCGGGATCAGCCGGGAAAACTTCCGACGGAAGCGGCCGAACTCCGCCCATAAGACATACCACGATGCAAAACAGCCGCATGAAATCATGCGGCTGTTTTTTGTTTGGTGGAGAATACGAGGCTCGAACTCGTGACCTCTTGCATGCCATGCAAGCCTATACCAATCCGATATAACATACTAACATCTTCTATTATAGCCGCTTACAAACACACATCACCGCAATAAATTTCAAAGCGTAAAACATTCGAAAATCAAATGCGGAATTTCGCCCATTTGACGGCATCCCACGCCGGCACAAAGATAGGACAATTTATTTCCGTATCGTTATAAATTCTGCGTCGATAATTTCGGCGTGCGGGTTGTGGTTGACGATGGACTGGTCGCGGGACTTTACGCGCTTCGTGCGCCAAAGAAACCCGAGGAACCGGGCGTACTGCACACGCTCCACATAGGTAATCCGGTCGCGGCTGTTGATCTCGGCCTTGTAGCTATTATCGGGGAAAATGCAGCACGAGAAATCGAGCCATTCGTCGTGATGTTCGGCGCACCTCGCCGGAACCTCGGCGGACCCGTCGGGCGTTACCTCGACAAAAACGGTATCACGAGCTTGCCCCTGCAAGCGGTAGATGGTTTGCTGTTGCACCTTGGTCAACTGCTCCAGCTCCCGTTTTTTGACCCCCATGTCTTTGATCAATGCGGCATCGTCGGCGCGGTACCGCTCCAATTCCGCCACCCGCAACTGCAACTCACCCACCCGGACGGCCTGCTCGCCGCTCTTTGTTTCGTAGCGTTCGATCTCTCCCAGCAACACCTCGGTGTTGTTGCGGTATGCGTCCCGCTCCCGCCGCAACCTTTTATTTTGCAGCAGCAGGATCACGAGCGCCGCAATGATGGCCAGCGCCACCGACGCAACAATCAGATACTTTTTCATACTCGGCCGAAGTAACGGATCCAGTTGAACGATCTGCGGCCGCAAATGTACTGGTTATCCCCCTCGTTAGCGTGTGCCTCCATTTCAAACATGGAGGCGTAATAGGCCGCATCCGCCGCCGCTGTCGCCGAGAGTTTCCGCCGCACGGCGTTGAATACCCACGAAATCCCTGCCTCTACAAAGTAGATGACGTAGTAGAGCAGGAGCGCCACGATGAACGGCCAAACGGCCCAGCCGAACGCCAAGGACAGAACAAAGGCGACGACCATCGCCGTGGCGGTGACCTCCATATATTGCTCGACGTGGATGGCCTCGTGGTTCACCGATTTTGAACTCAACGGCTGTGCCCTCTTGCGCTTCGTGCAGATGAAGCCGAAAATCATGGCTGTTTCGTAGCCTTTACGCCATAAAAGTAGGCGGGCCGCAAGACTGTTGTAATAGACTTTTCTCATGGTTAAAGTGATTTTACGATGTTTGCCACGGTGTCGATCACCGAGGCCATAATAGCGGCGTAATTCGGCGCCGTGGCATATTTTGCGCCCGTGTTGTCCACAAGGCGGCGGGCGTACTCCTTGGCATCGTTCCGATAGGGCCACGCGTCGGCGTACATCGGTTTCTTCAGCAATGCCAGGTGATCGTCGAGGCATGCGTCCACGGTCGGATACACACGGAAAAGACGGTACACGCGATATTTGTACCGATCGGGCGCAACCTGATCGACCGACACGACCCGCTCGGGGGCCTTGAACGTCACGGTCGGGGTTTTGAAGTACTCGGTTGTCAACTCCAGCGATACGGGACCGGTCCAGCTCCCTTTCGTTATTCCGAAAATGTTGTTGCCGATCCCTCTGATTTTCCAGCCCGTTTCCAGCGCCGCCTGCGCGGTCACGAAAAGAGGATTAACCCCTCCGGCCTCGGCCAGTCGCGCCGCCGCCGGGTACACTTTTTTGACAAATTCGATCTGCTCTTTACTCATGTTGTTCGTGGTTTTTGGTGTGGTTTTCTTGTGATCCAAATGGTGGTTCGCGGTCGGGACAATTCACCTTGCAGCACTTATACAGCGTTAATACGGCTCTTTGAGACGTCAAACCATTGACTTGTGAACGCAAGTCTCCGATCGTCTTGTATAGGCCCTCGATTTTGTCGCTTTGGGAATTGACCTTTGCCTCGGATCGCTCGTACAACTCCTTCCACTGCGACGATACGGTGGATTCATTGGCCAGCTCGGCCGCCCTTTTCTTGTGCTTCCGGTCAAAGAAGATCCCAATACCTCCGCCCGCACTAATCGCGGCCACTGCCGCGCTAATGATCGTTGTCCAATCCATATTTCCCCACATATTTTTTCAAAAAGACCGCCGAATCATTCGAGTGGCAAAAACCGCCTCGTTAAACCCATGGCAAAAACCGACGGGATAAATTCAGGGCTAAAATAGTTTAATCGTTCTCTTAAAGACCGCCGGATCATTCGAGTGGCAAAAACCGCCTCGTCAACCCCATGGCAAAAACCGACGGGGCAAATCCAGGGCATTATTAGGTCAAAATCGCGTACTCTAATTCTCCGTATGAGGCGCTACACAATACTTGAAATTCGGTTATATCACTTACCTGAACCCCATTCTTGAACACCGCAAATCCGAGGTTTTTTATCGGGAATTTTTTATAATCTTTCTTGACCGTTTCAGGGTTATCAAAATCCGCCTTTTCAAGATTATAGTTCAGGCCGAAAGATATGCGGGTATTTTTAAGCGCCGAATCGTATGAGAACATCCAACCCACGATGTGGCCGAAATCTGCACGGAGATTGCCCGCGCTTGTGTTGACCAGCGTCGACTCCTTAAATTTTTCTATGCCAAATTCGGTTATCGTATCGCCAAGCGTATTACCTGCGAAACGGATGGGTGTAAACGCGGTATCTTGCACCTGCCCGATAGGCAAACCATGCTTGGGATGTCTCCATGCCTTGGATATTTTACGCACCTTTTTGCCGTTCTCTAAAAACTTGTAGCGCCCTTTGATGCGGCGGAAAAGATAAATCTTGTAGTCGGCCACATTGTCGGTTTCCTCCACGCCATAAAGTGATACGATCGGGTATATCCCCTCATCCGCTATGTCTCCGGTTTTGTAGTTGTCGATTGTGAGTGTGATGGGATATTTTGGTGCCTCCACGGGCATTTTCGCCATGCCGGCGCCGCTGATCTCCCACGAGCCTTTGATAGTCATATATTCGGTTTTATCGATCGGCTGCCTAACCTTGCGTGCGAACAAGCGCCCATCGGCCGCCAGCAGCCCAAATTCGCAAATGGATTTTCCCGCGCCGTCCATGTAGCCAAAGGTGAAATTGAAACGCACGGTGTCGGGCGCGGGGTACTCGACCGTCTGCACCTCCACGATTGTGGGGTCAGTGATGGACGTGTCGCCCTCGGTCGGCGCGGTTCCGTTCGTTCCCGCCGCGACCTTGGAAATGGCCGCATTCGGCATGCCCGCCAGCGCCTCGGCGGCGATTTCATAGGCCCCGTTTACGATTTGGTTGCTTTGGCGCATGCTCCACAACTCACGGCCTTGTTGATCGTAGGCGATCAAATGCAATACGCCGTCTATTGGTTTTATGGTCTGTTTCATCGTTAGAAGTCTGTGAGATTATTCGATCCCATGAGAAAGTAACCTGTGCTTGTTTTCGCCAAAATAAGACTGACATAACCGCCTTGGCCGTAAAGTTTAATATTATCGGATCGGGACGTACGACCATTGAACTCGCTGTATACCTGTACGTCGACAGTTATAGTATCTCCACTTGAAAAGACTAAAATGGGTATTATCGCCGGCATGGTTGCGAATTTCGCCTGATCTATGGCGGCGCTATTACACGCGATTATTAGCTGCGCCGTGGGATTGGGCGATGTCGCATTTTGTACGTCGATCGCTCGTGTCGTCCAATATCCAAAGGCCGGTTGATAGTCAACGATATTTGTAAGCGGAATTGAAAATACCGATGATATGCTGATAGCTTGAGTCGCGGCTATTACGCAACTTGCCTCATTTTGGGCGAGTCGCAGCGAATCGACTGCACCTCTCTCTAACACCCGCGCTCCGATCGTCTCGTCTGCGAAAATATCCCCGTCATCCAATCCCCCCGCTGCGATTTGGTCGGATGTAAGGGTCTTGTATGCTATTTTCGTCGCGTCGATTTTATTTGCGCCAATCGTCGGATTTGGGAACGTGCCGGTAAGATCACCGCCGGCTATCTCGGGGATCAAGTCTATGACTTTCCCCAAAAACTCCCTGACCTTCGGCTCGGTAATCTCGCCGGTGTTGTTGTCGGGAAAATACTGTTCGAGCAGTTCCTTTAAGTCCTCTTTCTGTGCCATATTTTTGCCTTTTTATTTGAATCCATGGTTAAACCCAGCCGAAAACGCGCGTGGGCGGGTGGTCGCGTCGATATAAAGCCAGTCGTTGCTGTTAAGGTATATCGTGCTGCGCTCGATTCTCTGATAATAGCCTATTTCGACCAGGTGCGACCGTTCATTTTTGTAGAACTCGACGAACAACCGGATTTTCCGGCTCTCCTCGGCGGTGATGTGGCGACTATCGGGCGCCTCAACGAATACACGGAACCGCGCCCAGTCCTCGGGACTCTCGGGGCCGCCAGGCTGGGCGGTGACTCCCTCCTCCAAAATGACGATCGGGAACCCCACCGTGCGGCATGCCTCACGTATCGCCCACGGCGTGCCGATGAACTTGTGCAGCGCGATGGATTTCTTGATGATGTCCCGTTGCTGCTGCTCGGTCTCGGCCATGCCAAACCCCTGCAGGCCGTCGATGTCGAACTGATCGGCAAGGTACGGCAAGACGCTCGGGGCTACCGTGTCCACCAAGTATGGCAGAAATTCCGATAAGTCCCAGTTGTCCCACCTATCGGCCACCAGTTCCGAAAAGGCCCTCGCCAGTTCGTTGTCGGAAATCGCGCTTGCTATGACGTTTTTATCATCCACGGTTAAATCCTGTTACGTTCACGGTGATGGCCGTGCAGTTTGGAAATTGTTCATCCGATATGATCAGGTTCGCGGCGGGCGCAACGACCGTAACGTCGTACACGTTGGCCAGCCGACACGTTTGGGCTATGTGCGACCGTATAATGTCCAATCCGAGTTTTTCACGCTTCGCCGTGGCATACTCTTCCAAGGCGCTGGAGATACTTTCCCGCTCGGTCGCGGCATCGGCGCCGTCGTACAGCACCACGTCCACCGTGATCGCGTAATCTTCACGTTCTGGCGCCGACACAATCACCGTGTCCGTGAGCGGTCGCACATTCTCGGCGCTGCACACGTCGTACACATCCGTGATCACCTGCGCGGGTGTCTCGTCAACCTCGGTCAGCGGAACGATCAGCACGGTGCCGGGCACCGGTGACGACACCGACACGTCGGTAATCATGGCGTTGGCACTTTTCGCGTAAAACTTGTAGCTCGATCGAGAGCCGGCAGACGAATATTGCGATGGCGCCAGCTTGATGCGCTCGCGGAGCTGCTCGTCGCTTTCCACGTCGGACCCGCCGCCCGTGACGTCGATATTCTCCACCGTCGACACGAACGCCAGCGGGTCCAGTATTTTGTTGATCGTCCCGATGGCATACCCGTTCCCCACCTTGCCAGCAACATCGGCCAAAACAGCTAATTCTATGGTCATAGTGGTGGGCGCGATCACGGCGTCGTCTACCGTTCGGAATATCGCCACGCCGTCGCTGCTCGATACGCGGGTTCCCTCGGGGATCAAGACGGAGCCATGGCCCGCAACAAGGGTGAAGCGGACGGTGCACCCCGCGCTGGCCGCCGGAAGACGCTCTACGGCGACCAATCCCGCGATGTAGTCGAGGATCGGCGCCGTGCTGAACTGGTAGAGCATTTGCCGCATGCCCGCGTTAAAGCGGTTCACAAGTAGCGTTTCGCGGAACACCACGAAATTGAGGATCAACTGCTCGACCTGTGCGGGTTGCAACTCACGCCCCAGCAGCTCCTCCAATTTTGCCTTGCTCTCCGCCATGATCACGGCAGGATCCCGTTCCACAAATGTGGGTGTGTTGGTGTCAATAGCCATTATATGATCGTTGTTATCGTTATCTGTTCTGCCGATCCGACCACCGTGCCCTCGATCTTAAAAACCGTATGGACGGCATCGTTGCGGCTCGCGGTGATGCGGGTTACTTCAAGGCGCTTTTCCCACCGGCCGATGGCCGTGGTGGCTTCGTATATGATCTTCCCCATCACCGACGGCAACGGCTTATCCAAATACTGGTAGACATTGCTTCCGAACTCCGGGCGCAACGGATCGCTGCCCGGAATGGTCGTCAGAATGATGTTGATGGACTGCACAATATCATCCACCCCCTCGACGATCTTCGCGGGATCTTCCATACTGACCTGCCAGTTGCGTGCATCATTCGGCGCAATCATACGGCACTTGCGATTATGGTTCCCGTCACCGGTCCGGCGGCATTCGCCAGCGTGATCACGGCGGTATTTACCCCATCGACGATCGCGGCAGCCACCGCGTTCGTGATGGCCTCGGCAATACGATCGGCGGACGCCTCGGGGTTGTCTGTTTTATCTCGTTCGGCGAGCATGGCGGCCTTGATCGCCGCTTTCAATGCTGATTTCTGTACGGGCATACGCTTATGGTGTTGGCGGCCCCGACACGCCTGTGCTGGTCGGGTGCTTGTGTGTTGTCAATTTTATCTCCTGCGGGCCGGCGGTAACTTCAACGCTGGCGGTGATCTCTCCGGTAACAGTGGTATCTCCCGTGATGTTTACCTCGCCCTCTACATTCAATTTCTTACACGTGATCGACAGCTCGGAGTCCGGTGCGTTCACGGTCAACTTGTGGTCCTTGGTGTTATAAAATACCTCGGCGCCGTCGGCGTACTTTACGCCCATGGTATCGGGGCCGGCCCAATCGGGCGGGGTGTCCGTGTCGCTCCAAAGGACCAGCACGATGGCGCCCTGCTCGCAATTCTCATCCATCGTGCAAACCACCTGTGCGTTGACCTCAACCGGCACCCAGTGCTTCGTCTTGTAGGTAGCCATGGACGGCATGGCCAGCCAACCGGAAACGATCTCGTTCTCGTCGAACGAAACACGCGCATAGCCCAGGTTCTCACCCTCGCCGATCTCTGATATTATACCCAGTCGAAACATATCTACACCTCTATTTTTCTGATCGCCGCCGTGGTCACGTGGCCGCTCGAATTATCGAGGTCATGGGCTGACGATACCACATGCCATTTTCCGGAGAACTTGCCGATGCCCGTCAACTCGATATTGACCCCTGCCACCAGCTTGACGTTCCCCACAACGGTAATGCTACCCGTTATTTTGTCCTTGTTCTTCTCTTTCAACGCGCCCTTGGCCTTGGCTTGGGCCTGCGTTTCGTTCTCGGCCGTCACGTCGCCCTGCCACGTGTCGTTTGTCAATGTGCCCTTGCCGCCCTCCTGGTCTGACGGCTCGATCTTCCACCTCCGGACGCTGTTTGTTTTCATGTTACGGGTCGCCACGACGGCGCCGCCATACACTTGGCTTGTTTTGTCCGTGAACGACGCCCTGCTCAACTCGTTTTTATGAATAATCTGCACTACGGGCTGGGCCTCCAGCTCCTCGGTGTCCATGAACACGAGCTGATCTCCGCGTACGGAAAAAACGATCCCGTACTCCTTGGCCAACCCGCTCAAAAATGCGAGATCGGTCTGCTTTTCCTGCGTCTTGCGTTCGACCTCTATTTTTTGCAGGTCGCTGACGTTGCCCACGAGCTTCAGCCCGTGTTTCGTCGCAAAATATTGGGCGATCTGTTTCAACGATTGCTTTTCAAACGCCTTGCTGTTCCGCGATCGCAGCGCCTTGGATATGGCGGCACCGATGGCTTTGATCGTCACCGTGTCGGGCGGAAACTCCAGCCCGATCTCGTCTATCTCAAAGAGTCCGCAATCCAGCGGAGCGTCTGGCGTGCCGATCGACACCTCCAGCGTGTCGCCTTGCTCGGGGTACCAGCCGTTTTGCCAATGCCCTGCGGTGTCCTCGAACGTCAGCGTCAAATCGTCGCTTTCCGCCTCCTCTTTGTCGGCATACGACAATCGGGAGAGGTATGGCGACACGTCGGCGGTTACGTTCTTGCCGTTGACGGTGATTTTCGCAATGACTTTCTCTAACGCTTCCATGGCGGCAGGTCGGTATTTACGTTCATCTCGCTGTCCTCGACGATCGGGATCACCAGCACCGTGCCCAGCGGAAAAACCGCCGTAAGTGGCACGAGCGGGTTGGCGTCCGATATGATGGCGATACCGTCCATGCTGCCGTAAAACTTGGCAGCAAGCAGGTCGATCCGGTCGCCCTCAACGGTCGTATAGTTGAAACTCGCCATTTAATTGCCTCCCTCCTTTGTACCAGCAAATCCCGCCACCGGCGTGGCGCTGGTCGTCACTTTGTCCGCGCTGGCGGATAGCTGGCCGACGTTCATCTCCAAAACTGATACATCGGCCACGTTGTCAATTTTCGAAAGGTTCTCCGCGTATGCCAGCGCCTCGTCCAGCGAGGTGGGGAGCTGGCCGGCACGCTTGATTATTTTTTCCGTGGCCGCAACCTTGGTTTTGGCCGACGCATACAACCCTTGTGCATCAGTGGCCAACTGTCGAACCTCACGTACACCACGCTTTAGGCTGGTGGTTCTGCTTTTTACCTTGGCGATCGCCTGCTTCATCCCGCTAACCTTTTCCTTGGCGGCGGTCACGTCGCCGGTTATCTCCGCCGCCGGGCTTGGAACCGGCGCAGCGGGCGCCGACGCGATCGGCTTCTGACTGCTCAACGCCCGCCCAGTCGGGGCCGCTTCCTCCTCGCCGGGACTCTCCAGCAAATTCACGGTGACGGTTGCCAACTCCACCCATCCATCCGCTGTACACTGTTGGTTGGCGATGTCAAGGTTCGTAATAACGAATTTCCCAACGATTCGCCCGTCGCCGGTAATGTACGGCAGCACCTCGAAAGCGTGCATCGACTTTTTCAGCGCGAATATCTCGGTCTGCGGGTCGCAAAATTCAGACGAAAACATGATCGTCAAACTGATCTCCCGCAGCTCGGCGCCGGTCGGTTGGATGGCGTCTTTATCGTTGACCCGAGGGATTTGGCCGTATTTTACGGCGTCCGCCTCGCTGGTCGATACGGGGGTTTTCAGCCCTTGAAATATGTGATCTCCGAGTTGTGCAAACATGGCTCTCAATCGTTACGTAAAGGACAAACGCGCCTTGTTATCTTCATAGCGGCGGATCATCTCCATGATCTCGTTCGCGTGCTGCTTCAGCATTTTTCCGAACTCGTCTCGCGCTTCCCGCGTAGTCGATCCGGCGAATGTAATCTGCGGGGCATAGGTAATGGACGGGCCGGTGTTCCCGCCGCTTACAATGGTCGATGCGTTCATCGTGGTGGACTGCATCGACTGCGTGATTCCACGGGTCGCTTGCATGGCCACGCCATCGGTAGCGTTTTCAACGACGGCACCACCTTGATCGAGACCAACAGCCAATCCCTGCGTAATATTCAGACCGTACTCGGCGAAAAGGCGGGAGGGGGAGTTGATGCCGAGGATAGACCTAAAGCCGGTAGCGATCTTACGCGCGATATTTTTCATCCCCTCGACGATCTTATCGACCATAGAGGTTATACCGTTCCAAAGCCCTTGCAATAGGTTTTTGCCCCACTCGTAGAAGCGAGTGTTAAGGCCCGAGAAAAACGTGCCTACATTCTCCCACGCGCCGCGCATCCACTCGACGGGCTGCATGTTGCTGAACCAATCTTTGATTCCGCCCCAAGCGGTCGAAATACCGCTTTTGACGTTGCCCCAAAGGTTGGAGAAATAACCGGTAACCTTATCCCAATTTTGATAGATCAAACCATAGGGTGTGTAATTGAGAAATACCGATTTAACCCCCTGCCATGCCTTGCCGGTCACGTTCTTTACGCCGTTCCAAAGGTTGGAGAACCAGCCTTTCACCGATCCCCATGCCTTTTGTACTCCCTCACGGGTTTTGCTGATGGTGTTTTTGATGCCCTCCCAGGCTTTCCCTACACCGGCCTTGATTCCGCCCCTAAGGTTGGAAAACCAGCCCGTGACAGCGCCCCACACCTTTTTGATCGCCTCCCACGCCGCTTTGAAGATTCCGACGATGGAATCCCATAACTTTTTGAACCATGCAGCCACCTCGTCCCAGTACTTGACCAGCAATACCACGGCGGCGATAATAGCCATGATCCCGGCGACTATCCAAATCACTGGACACCCAAACAGCGCGGTATTAAACAGCCATTGGGCGGCCGCAGCCATCTTTTGGCCTATGGTATATGCTATTGTCGATTTTCCGGCTGCAGCGGTAGCTCCTGTCAGCCCTTTGTATATATCGGTGCCGATTTTTATAGTATCAGACACCGTTCTGAATACCTTTCCGAACTGCCCGACGATGAACGTCGCGCCACCGATCGCAATGGCCGCCGTACCCAATATGGCCAGCCATTTGCCCACGGTCATCGCTATATTTCCGATCGTGGCAGCCAACTCTGGGTTTTCTTGCACCCACCTCGTGATCTTATCAATTACTGCGGCGATTTTCTCGGCCGCCGCCGATAATGCGGGGATCAGTGCCGTGCCTAACTGCAACTTTACGCCTTTGACTTGCTGACCAATTTGTTCGAGCTGATCGCTAAATGCGTCCCCCTTGCCAATCGCTTCGGCACTCAACACAAGGCCCATTCGTTTCGCCTCGGCGTAAAACGCCTGCAAACCGCTTTTCCCATCGTTCAGCATAGGGATCAGCGCGGCGCCCGACTTTCCGAATAGCTCGACTGCCAATGCCGTTTTCGCGGCTCCATCTTCCGTGTTGTGGAAAATTTCGGCCACGTCCTCGAAAATCGCATTCGGTTGCCGGAGGTTGCCGGCGCTGTCCTTGATCTGAATGCCGAGATCCTTAAACGTCTGCATGTACGCCTTGTTCCCGCCGGCGGCATCGACGATCATTTTGTCGAACTTGATAAATGACGTGGTGACCTTTTCAGCTTCGATACCCGACATTTTTGCGGCATAGGCGATCTTTTGGAACGACTCGACGCCCATTCCGGTAGATCGGGCCATATCGAACATATCGCCAGCATAATCGGCGCTCGCTTTGCCAACCGCGAAAATACTGGCGCCAACAGCTGCGCCGGCACCCGCCATTACGGTACCGGCATTCATCATCGAGCGGCCTATTTTGCTTGTAGTACGCTCGAATGCTGAAAGTTTGTCCGTCGACTTTTTGACGGCCTCGTCCACTATACGGCTCATTTTATCCGTGGCGGACAAAATGAACGCTAATTTCAGAGTGTTGTTTGCCATGTGTCGTTATCGCTTTTCAATGCCGGACAGTACCACCCGGCGGGGTGTTGTGATCTCCTTTTCGTAAATCTCGACGGCGGCGTCCAAGTAGGAGAAATAATCCTCCACGATCAGATCGAGCACGCCGTCGATTCCGCCGCCGGTAAAATGGGCTAAAAAAACAATGTCCGAGTATGGAATTTGTCTAATTAGCGCCATCGCACCGGCAGCGGTCCTTACTCGTTTTTTGAGTTGGCCCCCTCAACCTCTTTTTTTGCATCGGGGAAAAGGAACTCGGTGATCTTTTCCAACTCCTCGGTGGTAAAGCCATCCATCAGATCGTCGTAAACGATCGGCTGACCGTTCACGAGAATTTTGGAGGCCATCAGGTGCATGCCGCGTTCGGCATCTGTGAGGCTCTTGTTGTTGGTCAGCTCCATCTGCTTGCGGACCGTGATGCCGATCTCGGCGATCTCGGTGTTGGCGTCGAGCTGGAGCGTCCGCCGGACTGATAAATCCGGCTTACGATTCAGTGCTTGCTGGCCCATTACAATCCAAGGTTTTGCCTACGTTCGGCCAGCAAGTCCTCGCCGCCTACTTTGTAGATGTTGTTAATTACGTCGATCTCGACGATCTCCTCTCCGTCGATCTCCAGCTTGTAGTACTGGACGGCCACGGTAGATTCCAGTTCGGTATCCTCCTTGGCCTTGAACGATCCTCCCGGGAGCGTCTTGGAGTACCCACGTATGTACATCACGATGGGCTTTTCGTCTGTGATGCCGGTGTTGTCATACTCCGCTTTGCTGGATCGGATCATCAGATCCACGGGTTTGAGGAAATTCCCGAACGCCTTCTGTGCGTCGTTGTCCGGGTACGTCCATTTGATCGTCGTTTCGAGTTTGTCAAACCCGTTGAAAAACTCGGCCGAACCGATCATGCCCATCGCCTTGTAGTCGGTCATAAGGGCCGTGATGGTCGGGGCGGTGATCTCCGACGCCAGCCCGTGTTTGCTGGCATTGTTCACATAGACGTTTGCGTCGTAAACTTTTGCGATATTCATGGCTATTCGATGGTTGAGAGTTTGTTAAGGTCGATTTTGTGGTCGAACGTCATGCGCTGCATGGGCACGGCGGGCGTCCACTCGTTGGAAAACGTGACGTGGCCCTGCGCCAGCTCGGTGACGGGGTTTTTCGCAGGGTCGAAAAAGCACTGACCGTAAACGATCTTTCCCTCCGCCATCAGCCGGTTGTAGTACTGGTTCACGGTGTTGCGAACCAGGTCAATGTCGGCCTGCTTCACCTGCTTGACGTCGATAAACGCGGCGCTGGCCATCGTGATCGATCGCTTCATGATCATCAGCGATCGGCGGACGCACTCGAACGCCTCGGGGGTGGTAGTGCCGGGGAACGCAGCGGTGTAGTTGCCCCATTCCACGATACCGTTGCCGTACATGTTGACAACCGTCGTGATGCCTTGTGCATTCAGCAGGTTGGCCTCACACGTTTTATCCGAGAGCGCGAACGTGATGGGTACGTCGGTACCCTCGATCCCCGTGTAGGCGTGGTTAGAGGATGACACATGCCAGCCCTCGGTCAAATCGACCTTGGCCCGCAATCCCGCCGCATAGGCCGACACCGGCATCGTGAGGTATCTTTCCCCAGCCTCCTCGGCGTCCGGATTGTACTCCGGGTTGGGAACAAGGACGTGAGGGAAAAGGAGTTTCTGCCCCGCCTTGAGCGTGGCAAAATCACCCGACGCACCGCGCGACTCGATAGCTTGGGTGAAGCCCCAGCCGTCTGGCGTGTCGATATATGCCATCGCCTCGGTTTTCTCGGTGATGACGATCAACTCCTGCTTCACCGCATCCAGTGCGGAATATCGCGGCGCGATGTAGATCATCGGCTCGAAACCGTACTTGTTTCCTGCGGTCTCAAACAGTTTGAGACCCGTGCGCTCGCCCGTTTCGGAAATCGTGCCCACGATGTCGGCACCGGTGATTTCGGCGGTGGCGTCCTTTACCTTGACGACGAACACCAAGGCGCTGCCGGCGGTGCTGTCTTGCATGCGGATCGCTTTCAGTGCTTCGGGAATGGTCCCTTGTGTGCCAAATGCGGCATCGTCCGCCGCGCTCTTGCACAACGTGAGGACATTGGTGTCGCCCTTATCCGCCGTACCAACCAGCCCGATAACCGCCGTAACGATGTCGTTCACGGGCACCACGTCACTGGCGACGTTGACGTGCTCTATACCATGTAAAAAATCTGCCATGTCATAAAATTGTTATGCCGTTACCGGCTGTTTGTAATGTCCGACTATTTCTTTTTACCGACAGCCGGCTCGGTAGTCGTCTCCGCAACCTCTTTGATTTGTCGACGGGCGACCATAGCGCGAACCGCGATGTCATTTTCCGGCAACTCGACGGTATCGCCTTTTTTCAGCGCGTACTCCTTGCGGGCCGCACCATCCTTGACGCTGAAAACAACGTAAGGACTTACTACCTCATACTTTTTCATTTTTGGGTAAATTCGTTTTCGATTTGTCTGATCGTCGGAATGTCATCGGGCCGGTCTGCCTCGACAGAATACGCGGCAAACGAAAACGTGAGCGCATACTGCCAATAGTTATGTAGGCCCGACACATAGCCGAAAGAGTTAAAGTAAATGGGCGTTTTCGCGCCCTGCATCCGATAGCCCAGCAGGCGGGATTTCGCGGCCTCATAGACATCGAAAAGCCCCAGTTTTCCCCGCCGGTTCTTCGCGCGGATGAATAGCTCGCATTGAACGGTTCCCAGTTGGGCCACGACGGCCAACTCCTCGCGCTCGGCGAACTCCGTACCATTGACCAGTACGAAAATCTGCGGTCTCTCCGTCTGACGCGGCAACTCCAGCGCCTCGATCTTGGGCAACGGCTTGACATCGACACCCGGCATCTGCAACAGCGCAACCAATTCATCCTCGTATTTTTCATAGGGCGACGACGTGTTGGTGTCTGCCTTGGTTGTTGTCAGTTGATTCATGTCTATTCTTCGCTTTCGTCGTGCGGCGTCAAATGCGCCACGTAGGTTTTTCCGTCAAATTTGGTCTCCACGGCTGTGATCAAATACTGCTTCCCTCGGATTTCGAGGTATTCGGTCGTCTCGGCATCCACGGCTTGCTTCAGCCCGACGAAATTATCCTCGTAATACTCTGCGGTGGCCGTGCTCGGCCTGTATTCGTAGCCCTCGGAGTCTCCGATCTGCGTGGGTTCGCTTGGGTCTTTGAACAGCGCCCGCCCGGGGATGTTTCCCCGATTTGAGGATAGCCAAACAGCGGGTTCGCCCATAAGGTTGGAAATGGTCGAAGACGCCATTTTGGCCATCCTGTCAAATCGGTTGTCCATACGCCCGGTCGTTATACGTTCAACTTGACCAGCACCGTGGTGTCTGCCGCTGCTGCGGCCTCCCATGCCACGCCCACCGGCTTGTTGTCGGTAGCGGTTGCCACGATGCCGGAGCCGTCTGCGGGGGCATATACCTTTTGGCCCTGCGTGATCGCGCCGGCACCCTTGGCCAGCTCGTACACGCCCGTGACGTTCAACACGACGGTATCGTCCACGGCACCGTCGGTAACGGCGACACCGGCCAAATCCCCAATTACGCGTACCTCGCCGCTTTTGATCGCAGTGTCGGCGACTTTATATTCGATGGTCTTACCATCCTGAATGAAGTTTTTCATTGTTTTGAAGTTTTAATTTTCGCTTAAAAGAGGGGGCGGGTATGGTAAGCCCCGCCCCCTGCGGGATGTTTGCCGTTACGCTATTTTCCCGCTGCTTTCACGATGCCACGGTAGTCGATTGCGGCGGCGCCGAAATCGCCACGGACGGCATAGTCCATGGAGTCGGTTTTGAACTCCTCGGTACTGTCCACACGCAGACCCTCGTTGCCCTCCAGATATGCGTAATAGAGACTGTCCACCGCATACGGGTCGGCCATCAGATACCAAGCCGCCGGGTCGGTCAATCGCGGCTCAACTATCACGTCGAACGCGCCGGCGAAGACGTTCACGTCTGCCGACTTGGTGGGGGTCGTGGCGGTGATCAGCTTTTTGGCCATCATCTCGTTCTCCGGCGACACAACGAGGTAGCGCGGAACCATGCGGATGATCTGACCCGCGATGTCTTTCTGCTTCATCATCGCCGTCTTGGCCGCCGCAAGACTCGTTTCGCTCAATGCGCTGCTGGTGCCCGAGAGGAGGTTACCATGGGTCGTGTCGAAAATTCCCTTGCCGTCGGACATCTTCACGTTGTCCGTCAGCAGTCCCCACACGAGGTTCCCACGGAGCATATCCCAGTGGCGGACAAATGCCGACGGGATAATCGAGAATACACCCAGGTCGTCATTGATGAACGCCTGGCGCGTGTAGCTGATACCCTCGCCGAACGTCTCGACGCGGATCGTCTCCTTGCTCTCCTTAAGCGTGGTGTACTTAATTTCGCCACCCTCGGGGATCTTCTTCATGCCGTTGACGACACCGGCCGAATAGAGACCACGGGCGCGGAAATCGTCCACGCTGGTCTGACGGGCGATTTTGTCCCAAAACTCCGGCGCGAACTCATACTGCGCCCGCAGCATCTTGTTGATCACGCCCTCGAACAACAGCGGGAAATCGCTGGTGCTGTGCGCACGGCTGAAAAACGTCTTGGCCACCTCGGAACGGTCCATGCCTCGGGTGCTAATGCCGCGCTCGGACAACAGTTCACGGCCGATCTCTACCATGGTCATGCCACGGAACTCGCGGGCGCCGGCATCCAATGAGAACTTGGACGGATAGATGCGGTGCAGCAGCGCGTTCTCCACGGCCATACGCTTCTTGGTACCGGCATCCAAACCGGTCACACGCACGCTGTGATTACCGTTTACGCCGCTATCCTGGCTCCGCTTGGCCAGTCGTCGCATGATTGCGGTACTGCACTGCTCCACGGTAAGATTGGTTCCGACCAGCGCCAGCGCGTAATCGGAGGAAAGGCCGGCGGTACGGGCCATCTGTTGGATCGCCTGCGTCCGCTTGCGGTTGTCCTCGGTCGGTTCCGTACCACCAGCGGCGGCGGTAGCTGCGGCAGCGGCCTCTCCCGCAGCTTCGGCAGCATCCTCGGCTGCGGCGGCGGCATCTTCAGCTGCGGCGGCGGCCTCCTCGGCCGCTTTGATTGCGTCGGGGTCAGCCGGTGCGGCCTCCGCCTCGATCAGTGTAAGCGTAATGGTGTCGCCCACCTCGCCATCGGAAAGGGCAACGCCCTTAACGCCATCGACGGTTACGATGTCCCCCTGCTTTACGGGATCGCCCTCGACGACGTATTCCATGGTCTTACCTGTTTCTGTTGCTCTCGTTTTTTTCATGTTGGTGGTATTTGTGGTTTGTTTTCTTACTATTTCGACCGGATGCTGCTGTTGTCCCGCGCGGATACCGCTGTCGATGTCGGCAGGCACCGGAGCGAGGGACAATTCGCTCGGCATCCAGTCTATTGCCCGGTAGATAGGCCGTGCGCCGTTCGGGCGCTCCTCTCGCTCGAACTTATAGATTTCGTAGCCGACCGAGATCCCTTTGACGATCCCGTCCACTACGTCCTGAAATATCCCTGCCACTTCGGGGCGGCTGGAGAAACGAACGCGGGCGCAAAGCTGGCGCGATTCGTTGATCCACACCTTTACCGTTCGGCCGAGTTGGCTATGAACGGTGTAGGCGTTGTGGCAGTCCAAGAGCGGTAAGCCTTGATTTGCACGATCCATCCTGATAGCCCCCGCCTCACAAACCAGCATTTCGTCGTAGTCCTCCTCCCAGCCGAATCGCGTCACCATTTTCTCGGTGGCACATACGACATCTACCTCGCGGGCCTCTTGGTCGATGGTCGTAGGCTGCACGAGCGCCCGCCCGTACAACACACCCATGGTGCGGTTATTCGTTTCCTGTGTTGCCATTATTTTCTTCATTTTGGACAGTGGCGGCGGCCGTGTTCACGCTGTCGATGGTAATGCCCAACTTGGCCAGCCGGTCAATGTCCTGTTTGTACTCTTTGAAAAATTCCTCGGGTTCGCGGCCCATCTCTCGGATCGTCTCGCTGATCGTCGCAAGTCCGGCCTTGATCCTATCAACCTGCGCGGCGGTCTCGCGCTGCGGGTCGAGCTGCTGAACACGCGGCGCCGTCCAGTCGGCGGAAATGTAGGAGGATAATTCCCCCTTGATCATGCACGCACTGATAAACCAATTCCACACGGGGGCGCAAATCTGCGGCACGATCATGAAGTATTGCCAGCTCTTGAAGTTGGCCGTGACGTCGATTTTCGCCATACGGCCCGAGGTGAAGTTGACCCTGCTGTAATCCATGGTCAGCATCTCGTAGGTGATGCCATAGCCAGCGGCCACGCCCTGCAATATGCGACTGGCGTAAGCATCATAATCCGACACACTCGGCGGATTGGCGAACTCCACCGACTCGGCAGCGCCGAGATGCTCGACGATGCCCGGCTCCAAGCGCTCGATCCCTTTTTCGCCATCCTCTCCACCGTCATCTTCCGACCCCAACACAAAGGCGGCAAAGCATGCGGCCACCTTTTGCTTGACCAGTTGGGCATCCTCGTAGTCGGAGAAATCGCTCGTTTTCATGAACGCCGACACACCGATCGGCAAACCTCTGACCTGCCCGGGCCGCAATACCTCGAAAGCATGTAGCACATCCTCCTTGGGGTGGAATTTGCTGGCGAGCGCCGGCGTGACGATGTAGCTGTCGCCGGGGTGATAGTCAAAAATCCAGTAGCCGAGCAGACGCCCCTCTTTGCTGAATTGAACACCGAGGCGGCAATAGCCCATGTCGTTACTACCGTTGCGAGTGTGATCGAGTTGGTCGCCCTCTAAAATTTGCAACTGGATAGGAAGCGGGTTGTTGTCGTCTGGCATGACCCAGCGCCGCAAAATCAGCACCTCGCCACCCTCGGCGATGGAGCGCATTGCCAACTCCTGTAATCCGTAAAAGGTCGTTTTGCCGTACCAATCGCAGGCGGTCGTGTTGGCCCACTTGCTCCAAAGTCGTTTTACGCGCTGGCAGGTGTCCAGGTCGGCGTCCGGCGCCGGCTGGATGCCCTCGCCGATCGTGTGTTTTGTGATCGCCTCGACCGCCCGACGCGCCCATCCATTGTTACGTACCATGTTGCGGGAACGATCCCGCAACGTGACCAGCGCGGCCGACACCTCGCTGTTGACGCTCGTGGACTTGGCCATGCGGAATGCCTTACCGCGACGGCCTTTGTCGGCTGCCTCGTAGGCCCGTTTTTTACGGCTGTGTGATATTTCGATGGAAAATTTCATTTTTTGCTGAAATAGCCTCGATCAATGCAAGCGAGGCGACGACGACGCAAGCGACGTTCCGGAAACAACTCATCCTCGATCATCCGAACCAAATCTTTCATCTCGGCAAGCGACCGATAACTCACGGTTTTATCACCGTAGGTTATGGTGGTCGCACCGGTGGCGATGGCCTCCTTGAGCGCGGTATATTGTTCGATGGTAAACGACATGGTAGCGTAACGATTTGCTACGAATTTATGGGCGGTATTTCGTATTCACAATACCATGTGAAAAGGTTTACCGAGAACTCGGTAAACCTTTTCTAAATATACCGAGTTCTCGGTATATCAATCATCCCAAAAACTACCGCCCCGACGGCGCCCGCCGTTTTCGTCGCCGCGCGGCTCTCTCTTTTTGGCGGTGGCGCCACCCATTTGGGCCAATCGCTGGGGACTCAACCGATCCAGCCCGAGGATTGCCGCCGCTGCCCTGGCATAGACGCGGCAGTCCAGCGGTTCGTTGCGCTCGTAGCGTTTAACCCATTGCAATTTCCGATAACCTCGCACCACCTTGACGACCTGCTCCTCGGCGGTAAGTCCGCGAAAATAGTGCTCGTCATACTCGGGGAAATGGCAATAGTTCGGAGGCGGTACGCCGTTTTCGTCTTTCTCCAAACGCAAATGGGCGTATAGCTCGGTCTTTAGGAACGACACGCCGATATTCCATTGGCGCATCTTTCCGACCTTTTTACCTGCCTTGGTGATGTCCACCTGCTTGGGCGGTGAAAAGGCCATGCCGAGATGATCCTGCCCCTTGATCGGTATGACGCGATCGCCGACGAACCGCCGGCAAAAGGTATAGACGTGCGTTGTGTTGTAACCGGTATCTACCGCCATCATTCGGATGGGAAACTCCATGCCGTCCTTGCGCGGCCACCGCTCACTCACGATGGCGGCCAAATCGTCCCACACGGCGGTGCCGGCCGTGTCACCCTCGATTACGCGGTAGTCGATCGAGTAGCTGCGTTTGTCGGCACACCAGCCGACGACCTCCAGCTCCAGGCGGTCGCGCTGCACGTCGACACCGGCGGTGAGGAAACACACATCGGCGGGCACGTGGTTGGTCTTGTAATGCTCGCGGCGGTTGTATAGGTTTTTGAACGGTGGCGCCTCTCCCTTTTCCGCCCACGTCTGCCCAAGGGTGGTGTTCACGAAAACCTTTAACTTGCTGGGGTTCTCCTTGGCGGCGATGAAATCACGCGCAATCTGCTCCCAGCTATGCCATCCGTATGGCGAATAGAGGCTGTTAATGTGGAATCCGATCACGTCATAGTTGACCTTTTCCGGCTTGGCAGGTACCCACTCTCCGTTTGCCAGCATGGTGATCTTATGGCGCTCGGCAATCAGCTCGCCGCAATGATCGCATTTGTATTTCGCCGTTTCCGGGTGCCCCTCCTCCCATTTTAGGTTGGCAAACACCAACGGCTGCATAGCTCCGCAATGCGGGCACGGGACATGGTAGTAGTTTTGATCGGTTTCTAAAAATTCCCGCTCGATCGCCGAAAGGCCCTCGATGGTCGGCGTACTCAACATGAAAATTTTATGGTTTGGAAAGGTTCGGGTACGGGCGATCGCCAAGTCGATAGGCGAACCCTCGCCGTCCAAGTCCTGTGGATATGCGTCTACCTCATCCAAAATCAAATTTCGGATGGGGACCGACCGCAATCCCGCCGCGCTGTTGGCGCCTACCATCAGCAGCAGGCCGCCGGGGAAATTCTTTTGCGTGATCGTGTTGTTGCTGTCCCTACTCTTGGCCGGCGCCACGCGCTGCTTCAGCTCCGGGCAATTCTCGATCAGCGGGTCGATGCGCCCCTTGGACAATCGTTCGACCATTTTGTCGGTTGGCTGCACGAACATGGTGGGCGCCGGTGCGATGTGCATGGAATAGCCGACAAAATTGCTGGCGCCCTCGGTTCCGCCGATCTGCGCGGCCTTGACAAAGACAATTTTACGGTGCGGATCGTGAACGCTCAAGCAATCCATGATGTCGCGCAAGTAAGGGGTACGGCTCGTTCGGTACTGTCCCGATTCTGCGGAGCTGATCGGTGACAAAAACCGATATTTGTCCGCCCACTGCGACACCGTAATCCTGTCGAGCGGCCGCAAACCTTGGAAAAACTTGGTTATTTCTGTGAAAATAGTTGTCATTGGTCTATCCTTGTTTGAAAATCCGCGAGTTTTTGCAACGCATCGGCGATTGCATCGTAGATCGTGTTGTGAATGATGGCCCGATTATCCTCGGCCATGACCACATCTGTAATCCGGTCTGGGATCGCCAGCAGCGTGTCGCGTAATTCCTTGCCGGCGGCGAAAAGTTGGGCATTTATGCGCTCGCGCGACACCAGCGCCCCCTCTTTTTCCTGCAATTCCAGCTCTGCAATCCTTGCCTTGGCGATTTTTTCCTGTAATTGGGCATCCTCGTAGGTCATTGTAGGCGCGGCCGCAGCTTTGGCGGCTGGCTCCGGCTCGATTACCGTTTTGTCAAAGGTCTTGATGTAGCCGGCCAGAGCATTACGCACCTTGCGCTGGTTGGGGTGGGCGGAGTTCAGCGACTTGTACCAGCATACAGCGGCCTGCTGCGGGTTCAGATAATACGGAGAAGTCGCGGACGTCCCAACGATGTCCGCGAAATTGTCCGGTATATATCCGCGCTTTATTGCCGCTGTGATGGTCTTGGCGCTTATTCCGGTTGATTCCTCAAAATCAGATATTTTTACCCATCCCTTGGGCGCCCTTTTCTTCATTCAAATCGCTTGCTACCTGCTATGACAATTTTTTCCTACTGACTGGCGAAAAAATGCGGTGCCGACTACCCCCGATGTAGGGAGCCGGAAAGAACCTACAAAAAATATTCTTGCCCATACCTTTCACCCTCTTTATTGCCGGGCCGCGATCTTATTCACACGGCTGGTCAATATACCGTGCACACGCGCCGTCACCTCGTTGCCCATGAACTCCGCCACGTCTGTCCGAACGTCCGGCGAAATACCCATCGTGAACGGCGAGGCCGTCATCAGCTCTGTAATTCGTATCTTACCGCTGGCCGTCTTTTCTCGCCCGGGTACGAAGCCCACCCGCTTCTGATAGCGACCGCGCGAAAATACCCCCTTGTGCCCACTGGCCATGGTGGCGACAAAGGCATGCCGGATCATGGTCGTTTTACCCTTGTGGATCGCCACCGAAATAGAAGATCCCGATTGCTTGGGCTTGAACGCGATGATCGGCAACCTACTTTCGTTAATCTTGATACCTCCGTATAGGCTGCCACTGTTGGCCTTTGGTGACACCACTGCCTGGCGCGATAGATATTTCTGCGATATGTTGTATCGCTCCTTTATCCGCTTGTTTATGCGCGGGATTGAGCGTGTCAGCGCACTATTGACGCCTTGCGCCGTGCCGCGCAATATCTCATTGGGGGATAACTTGCTGCGGAACTCGTTTTGGATCCGCTCGACCTCGCCGCGCTTTTCCTGTGTGATCTTTATCTCCATAACGTCAGATTATTGCATGGAAACGTCCGCCACATGGTCGGCCGTCTCTCCTCGTTCGTATTCTTTCAGCTTCTCGTCGATTTTGAGGTACAAATCCACCGGTTGGGGTGTCCGGCGCTTCAAATCCTCATACCACTGGCGCGATACGCCGGCCTCTCGGCATAACTGCGAAATGGACACGTTGGCCGCGTTCGCCCGCTGCCTGATGGAGTTTGCCAAATCTTTATCGCTCTTTTTCATAGCCCATATAATTTTATCTATACATCCCTTTCAACGAATCACGGCACCGTTTGTCCCTTTCGGCCCGTTGTTGCAAGTCCGCCATATTTTTCTCGATATACTCCCGTACATTTGCGGGACATTTTCCGCTCTCATACATGGCCAGTAGGTATTCGGCGGGAACTTTCGCTATTACCTCACCCTTGTAGCTGCCGAACGGCATACGTTCGGCCATTTTCTGCTTTCGATCGGCAACCTCGGCATCCCTGCGCTGCTCAATAGCGGCCTTGTTCTCCTCAACGTACCGCGCCACACCTTCCGAGCATTTCCCGTTCTCGTGGAGCCATAGCAGGTAATCGGCGGGGACGCCCAGCATGGGGCGCCCCTTGTACTTGCCGTATGGCATGGCGCTGGTGTCTGTCAGTCGCCACATGGTCAATAGCGTTTCCCGTGCTTATATCCTCGGCCCTCGTTGTACTGCATTTTCAGCATGACGTGCGTTTCAAGGTCGATGCCGAGTGCCGTGGACAAATCGAACAAACGAATGGCCGCGTCGGCCAGTTCGTCTTCGAACGTGTCTTTGATGAATGCTTCAAAATCCGATATAAAGCATTTTTGTCTATTACCCTCTTCTATGCACCTAAAGGTTGCATCCCAGCGACCAAATGCTTCCACGTTAGCCCGCTTGTTCTTGCGGTCCGCCTCCAGCGCCTCGGCGAGTTCCGAAACGGTCAGCATTAAAGCGCGGGGGATGTCGATCGGTTCATCGTGGAACCCTTTCGCTTTGGCGGTTTCAAATGCACGTCGCCCCAATTCTTTGAGTGTTAAATTTCCCATGATTATTTCATTTTTGAAAGGTTTTTACTCACATAATCCGTAAAAGCTCATGCAACTGGTCGCTGTGTCATCGTCGAACAGGCTGCCGGTCGCGTTCTGCCATTTGACATATTGTACTACATCGTTTATTGTCGGATATTTCTCGCCGCTGGTAATCGCGTGGGCGGGGATTTTATCCGGTCCAAAAAACGATGACTTCAGGTCATGCTCCAGCGTGGCAATCTGCTCGATGCGATCCGGAGATTGGCGGGAAATGTTCAGTATATCCCGCTGGCTCGCCATGACGCACGGCCAGCACCCTACACGTTTATAGCCCATCGTGTAGAGCGGATTGGGTTCAAGCCCCGCCGAGAGGATGTAGTCAATCACCTGCTGCGCCGACCAATCGAATACGGGACGCAGTAGATCGTCAGCGTATTGCTTTCGGAACACCCGCACGTCGTGACCGCGATAGGTGTGCATCTTTGGTTTGCCCGCTTTATCATAACCGTATGGCTCGAAATAGTACTTAAAGTACGTGCATTGCTTTGACATAGCCGCACGGTTCGGAGATTCCGCCGCGCGTATGCCTTGGATCATCAGTATATTATCCTGTACGTTGTCGAGCACATAGTCGATGCACGGCTTGGTTTTCAACTCTTGGGTACAGAATCGGGCACGGGTGGACGGCCAACGCTTTTTCTGCTTGGCCAAACCGACCATCCCATCATACTTGGGCGACTTGAGCGTTACGAGGTCGAGGTTTAGCCGGTCGGCGATGCGATTGATGTACTCGTAGGTCAGTGGATGCTCCCATCCCGTATCGCAAAACACGGTGGTAAAGTTGGTGGTGATGTGCTCGCGCACCCACAACAGCGCCGCAAGGCTATCCTTTCCTCCGGAAAATGTTACGATTATTTTCATCTACCAAAGTGTTTTATACAGTTACAGATCGTGATTGTCGGATTGGCCCATTGCCGTTGAAACCGGCGCCAATCGGTTGAATATTTACCCTCAAGATCACGAAACAACATTGCCATTGGCATAAAACCGGCTCGCCACGCCTCGCCCATCCGTGTCTGTGCTTTCTCGAACGTGTCTCCCTTGTAACCGCACAACACATAACACCTCATCGAGTTGCTGGATTTGGTGAAACCTGCCTCGATAAGCATTTTGCCTGCCTCAACGAGCGGGTCCAGGTCGTTGGGGGTGTCGTAGGCGAAAAATAGCGATTGGGGATGTAACTCATGTATTCGTTGCGCCATCGTCGGGGTTAGCAACGCTGCCTCCAGTCCTCCGGTAAATTGCGGCTTGTGCGGCTGGCGGGCAAGCATGGCAAATACCTCGTCGATATGGCCCGGAGAGCAGGCCAGCAGGTTGTCATCGGTCAGAATCCAGCCGTCGGTAACTGGCAACTCTCGGAGCATTCCGCCCTCACGCTTGGGAACAGCGCAAAACCAGCATCGATTCGGACATCCTCGGCTGGTAATCACGTATCCGTGCCTCATGTACATACCAGGGATAAAATCGCCGCCCGGCTCATTGTAAGCGGGACCGCCGATCTTCACCGTTGCAACCGGCTCCCATTGTTTCGCCAGCCATTCAGCGATCGGTATGTCCCATGTGAACGTTACAGAAACGTGCACCTCGTCCGCTTCGTCGAAAAAGGACGGAGTTTCGCGGATACGTACCAGCTCGTCGGTTGGCGTAGCATTCGTCTTGGTTGGGAATACTCGTATTATCCGTTTTTTCATATCCATTTCAGAATAATTTTTGCTGCATTTGGTGATCGATCAATCTTCAATAACCCGCACGTAGGTATCGTTTATAGTTCGACCTATCTCTATCAACCTCAACGCGACCATTTCCTCCAATACGGCACGAAAAGCGGTGAGGGATTGGGAAAACCGCGTTTTCAGCATAAGTCCGTCGCGTATGACCAGAGCGTCGGCGGGCATCCTGTTTGTAGCCCGGCGGGTGCGTTGTACCTCGCGGACGTGGCGCCGTATCTCGGCGTGCAAAGGGTTGGCTGGTTCCATTTATTGCCCGCTTAATTTTTCAACGATCCACATTTCTCGTTCGGATAACTCCCATACTATAGCCTCTTTTTTCACCGCAGCTCTTTCGGCGGTAACTCTTTCGGCGGCGGTATACGAGATTAAAAAACCGGATCCGTAAATCGATTTCCCGTGCTTTTTTTGGATGTCAAGCGCAGAGTGATGCACCATTTCCCGCTTGTCTATCTTTATCTCTCCCTTGTTTTTCACGATGTACGCTACATCCGAAACCGTCAGCACGCAGTCCGGGTATTTGTATTTCGGCAACTCCGCTTTCGGTGCCGAGCAAATGGCGTCGATCCCCTCATATAGCACAGGATCACCTATTACACCGGCTTCGCCGAACATATTGGACAAAAAAGATGTATTTACTTTTGCCCCGTTTTCGTAAACGATAGCGGCGCCGCATACGATCCGTGTACAGTCAAGGTCAGCGCTGAACAATGTCAGATGCGGAGCAAACAGGAAAAACTTGATCCCTCGTTTCAGATAGAACCGGACAATTTGAGAGACGATCGAAAAGGGCGGGTTGTCGATCACCACGCAATTATCGGGATAGACCAAGCTCTCGTAATCACCACCCGGATAGAACGGGCGGACAACGGTCATCCCGTCGATGTCGCAATGATCGGCTACATATTGCAAAACATAGTCGTACACCGCTGGAGGCGTATAGCAGTCGTCGGTCGTTTTCTTGGGATTGAATTTTTCCACAAAGCCCTCGTAATCGTCGAAAATACTTTTTTGCGACTTTCTGCGATTCGTGAACACGTGCTCCTCTTGGCCGAATAAATTTATACTTTTCATATCATGCTGCATTTTCAAAATCCAAAATCATACGCCCCAGTGCTTCGCAGATCACGCGGGCCATTGTAACCTCAACAGCGTTGCCGATGAACTTCTTCTGCTCGGCCTGTGTGCCTACCAGCTTGTAGTTGGCGGGGAAACCCATGATGCGTTTCAGTTCGGAAATCTTCAACATTCGCATCTTCACATCGACCAGCCCGTACAGCGCCATGAACTCCTTTATCTGCACCACGATCGGGCTGTCTGTGGTATATACCTCGTAGATCAGCGTATCGCCTTCGCGGCGGATGAACGGCGCGAGATGCTGCACGTCGTTCTCCGTTGTAACGATACTGGGCGGTCTTTTGTCCATCCGTGCGATCAGCGTGAAGCACGGGCGATCTATGGGTGCCCCCGCTGATGCGAATTGCGGGTTGAGTAGATAACGACCTTTACGGGGCGGTGTTTCCGCACAATACGTAACGAGATGGTGTTTTGGCGTGGGGGTTACAGTCCCGGCCGGCAACTCGACGGACGCGGTGCATCCATTTCCGTACTGCATATTCAGGAATCGAGGACGCACCAGTTGAAACCGGTCTTTCGTCGTGACGGTCGGGGCCGGCGCCTCGACGGGCGAGTTGTAGCCGTTGCCATAATATGCCGTCAGAAAATTGCCGGACACCAGTGCGTGGTGATCTACCGTCGTGATGGCGTGCGCCGGCCCGTCGATGCTGATGGCACGGTCGGCCGGTGATCCGCTGAAATGCTTGGCAAGGAAACACGCCTTTGCCACGCCGAGCCTGCTCTGCACCGCAACCGTCGGGCAAGGATCGTCGATACCGGGCGCAACGTACTTACCGCTTTGGCTCATGGAGTTGTATTTGACCATGAACGCCTCTTTGCCACCGGCGACGAACTTAACCAGCCCTGCGTAGATGCGTTCAAAGGTCGCATCCACCAGCGGCTTTTTGCGGCCGAAGATGCTGGCGCCCTCGTCGTGCAAATCGAGCACATCACGAACCGGGCGCCACTTTGCCCGGACATCGAACAGGTTGGGAGCGGGTTTCTTGGTGTGTGTCGGCGTCGGGAAAACGATGGGCAGTTGTCCGGCGGCGAAAATCCCGAAGAACCGGCGCCGGGAGGTGTAGGCCCCGAAGTCCGCCGAATCGAGGATGCGGTGGTCGAACCGATACCCTCCGTCCTTGCAAATGCAAGCCACCCATCGGTGGTAATCCTCACCTCGACGGGTTGCGTCGGGGACCCACACGGGGGCGATGGTACGCCGCTTGTGTTTGCCTTGGCCGACTGTCTTTATCTTCAGCGGGCAATAGGCGCCGTGCCCATGTGATGCCTCGACGACTTTCACCGCGAGCGGCCCCCACGTCATGAACTCCTTGACATTTTCGATTTGGATATAGTCGGGGCGCAGCGCGTCGATGTAGCGGAAAAGGTGCTCGGCCAGCGTGCGGCTGTCTGCGTCGCGGCTTTGGCCTCCTTTGGCGATCGAGAAGTTGGTGCATTCCAGCGATGCCCACAACACCACGCGGGCGGCGGGGTATTGTTTCCGTGAGACCTCGACATGGGCCAGTAGCCGGTCGAGGTTCAGCGTGCGGATGTCCTCGACAAAGTGCAGCGCGTCGGGATGGTTGGCCGCGTGCGAAGCGATCGCGTTGGCATCGTGATTGACGCATGCGATCACCTTGGCGACCTGCTCGCCGTGCAAGCGTGCCGCCTCAACGCCCGTGCTGGTACCACCGGCACCGCAAAAGAGGTCTATGTAGAGAAATCGGATCATAGCTTTTGTTTATCGGTTTTCGGTCAGCCGAGCCACAAGCGCGGCGCATTCGTCTTTCGTTCGAGGTAGCTCGATGGTGGTGGTGCGGCCAAGGTCGGCAAATAGGCGCTTCAACATCTTGATGCGGAGCTTGCCCTGCTGCGTCGCCACGCCCTTGGTGTCGATCGCCATGTCGTAATCCGGCAGGTAAAAGTCCAGCGTGTAGGTGATCGCCCGAATGGTCTCGCCGTTGTAGGTGAACGGCTCTTGCAGGGTGTAGCGCTTTTGGAACATAAACCCGATGCCGTGCGATTTCAGCAGGTCGTGCATGTAGCGTTCGAGACGGCTGTCGAAGACAACCCCGTCGGCCTCGGTCTTCACGGCATTGCGGACTTTGCGGTTCTCCGAAGGGACGGGCGCCTCAACCGGCCGTGCTCCGGTGCGCATCTTGCGCCGGAACTCCTCGGCGGTCATGCCGGTGCGTATCATCCTCCGGAACTCCTCGGCGGTCATGGTGTCGGTATTGTTGGTTGCTTTCGGCTTCATGCTTGCGGCCCCGTCATGTCGATTTTACGCTGCCAGTACTTCGTGCCGTCGGGCATTTGGAACATTTGGAAGTCGTCGCTGGAGGCGCGGCGACTATAAACCTCGTCGCACATCTCGTTGTACGTGTATTTGCGGCCCGTCGTGGCTTTACGGCTCTTGATGATGAAGTCGTGGGCCACGAACGAGGCGAACGTGGAGTAAGCGGATTTGTTCTTGTAGGCCCCTTTGTTGTCGATCTGTGCGATGATGCGGTTGATGTCCTCGGCGCTGAACTTGGCGAGGATGTCGCGGGCCTGCTCCTCGGTGAGCGGTTCGGCCATCATGGTGATCGCGGGGAAAGCGGACTCCAGCCAGGCAAGAAACTCGGCAGCTTGGTTTCCCCCCAAACCCCCTTTCCATTCAGTAACTACTGTGTGTGTTATTATATCACCATCAGAATCATAATCAATATCATAATCATGGTTTTTTTTGCCACGTTTGGTTTTTTCTGTTTCGTTTGGATATTTTTCAAACCGTTTGGTTTTTTCTGTTCCCAATCGGTTCTCCTTTTCGCCCACATTCTCGGTTTCATTCGTATTTCCGTTAAACCGTTCGGTTTTTTCGCTTTCCATTCGGTTATCTTCGTTTACGATTGGTTTATATGTTTCCGATTGGTTCACAGTTTCGGCGTCAGCTTTCTTCGGGCGCCCGCCTCGCTTCCCGTTCTCTCGGTTCTGCTGACATTTGGCATCGTACCTTTCCGAATATGAGTCTATCGAGGCCCTGATGAACTCGAAGCACATGGACGTTATGCCATCCAAGGATGGCATATCTTCTCCGGATGTATACGCAAAAAGCGCCGTCAACAAATCTCCCCGCTGCTCTCGGGATAGTAATTGTACCTGCGGGTAAAAATCGCAGCGTAAGATAAATGTACCTTTACCCGCATTTTCTTTGTTTTTCATACTCCAACCTTAAATTTCAATCTCTATTCTTCCGGTGCGTCCAACTCCCGACAAATGGCATCCGCAACTCTTACCGCCCACTGCGCCGCCTTTTCGGGTATGTGTCCGATCCCGCAATCATTCGATGCCATGATGCCCTGCAAGGCCATCCCCGCAAACCATTCACGGCGGGATAACTTTCGGGCGATTTTCTTGCCCCTCGGCGCCGGCGCGGTAATGTTTTGCGTCGCGGGATCCCGTTCTGTCTTTTTCGTCCAATTTTCGCAGTAATTTGAACCGTGGTTAATGTCGAGGCAGTTTGTCCTGTTTTTGTGATCTTCAGGGTATTCACATTCTCCGACTCCATTGGCATCCTCATTCTTGAAGCAAGCACACGATCCGCACACCTTTGTTCCGTTTTCCGTCGCCTTGTTGTACTCCGCCCTGATGTCGGCGGAACATTCGGGACATAGCACCGATTCATCGCTCGTGACGACCCACTCCTCATTGCAATCCGGGCATCCGTACTCCTCGCAATTATCGCATTGCACCAGCGGCATCCCGCACTCGGGGCATGTTTTTGGATTATTCATTATCGTAATGTTTTAGATATGACGGTAACATTTTGCAACCCAAGTCTGTGCAGCCGTTTCGGCCACCGCAAACGGCCTTACAAAGGGCTATTCCGGCTCGCACCCGAGCATCCTCCTCGGCGAGTTCAGCAACGTTTGCCATCGCCGTGCGTAGTTGCCATTTGGCGTGCTCTGACATATCTACTTCGAGGTGAGACATACATCCGTCGATAAACTCTTTTGCTCTTTCGCTTTTCATCTCTTTTTTAGGGTCAAAATGGGAAATCTCGTTGCTCCTCTGTCCGGCGCTCTCGGCAGGTCTTGCCGAGTGTGGCGGTCAAATAGAGCGGGTCGTATTGGCAACCGATTTGCTTGGCGACCCACAAGGGGATCCGCCCGTCGCCGAGGTATGCCGCGGTGATCGCATCGCATAGCTCGCATTCTTCGTGCTTGATGCACCGGTCGCAATTCTCGGCATCCCAGGTTGCCAGCTCGCTGCCGCTTCCGAACGTCCTCACGGGCGTGTCCTTTTCAAATGGTCGATTGTTCCATTCCATAATCGGGGGTATTAGTTTGTCAAATACAACCGCACGCGGCCGTCGTCGTATAGCTGGAACCGCAGGCCAAGTGCTTCCAAAACATCCTCATAGTTACCTCTGATGTAATCGGAAATGTATTTGCGAGAAATATCCTCGCAATAACGAATGGTGAGAAAACGTAGTTCTCGCTCGCTGTTGCACTCGATAATATTGTAGAATGCGCCGGAACATCCGCGAAAAAATTTACGTCTAACATCTATCGCGGCGCCTTTCATCTGTTCAAATGTCGGTTTCATGGCATACGGTTTTATGTAGGTTATTTTTACCTCCCATCCACCCGAATGGGTCGGGCATACAGTCCAGTTTTACGCGATCCATTGCCCGCACTTTTTTACGCGGAAGTTCGTGCCGATATATCAGCGTCCTTATGCTGGCAACCGGTCGCCCGAACTCCTCGGCGATGGTGAAGACGTCCACGCCGGCCATATACCGAGCGATCACGTCCTGCACGTCGCGTTTCTCCCATCGTCTGCTCCTCTTTTCCATTGTTGCGGGTTATTCGTGTTTGTCGAACCAGCTGGCGCGGTTGCTTTGCGACGCCACCAGTTCGATGCGCTCCGCAAGCACTCGGCACTTGCTGTTTCGTGTTCCGTCCTTGATTATCTCGATCAGCCCCTCGGCGGCCCACCGGTCGACCGTACCACGGCCGAATTTCCGGTAGCACTGGGTAAGGGTGTAGTATTTCGCATCGTCGGCCAGCTCCGCCCGGGCCATACGATACCCGGCAGCGTAGGCGGCGGCTATCTGCTGCAAATGCAGTCGGTCGAGAGGTTCGTGGTTCATGGTATTACGATTTACGGGTTACTTTGATAACGCCGGTTCCCCTCAACGCGGAGACCGACAATTTGATGTTTTTACCCTTGCAGTAGCGGCTGGCGTTGGCCCGCACGCTCGATTCGGTAAACTCGGCAACGCTGAACTCGACGCTTTCGCCAAGCCTCAACGCGGCAAAGGTTTCGGCAAAGTTTACGGTTCGGACTAATTCGGCCATAATTAAAAATCTGTTTATGTTTTGTTCCCGCGCCGGTATCGCTCCGGGTAACCGCTTGACGGTTCGCGGGAGGGTGTTGCACTCAATAACTTGATTTCAGAACAATCAGCGTCACTGTTTGAGGTCACCCATTACTCCGCGATTCATGCGATCACGGACACGCTCCTCGCAACCTTCAAGGAACATCCGCAGCCCGGCGATCTGCTTTTCGTTCTGCGGCGACGGGAAACGGTTATTCAGTTTGATAGCACGGTCGAGCAGAATATAGGCTAACTGCTCCGACTGCACGCCATTAATGACACTTCCGTCGTCATTTTTCTGTACAAACTGAATGCGGGTTTCGACGGGCACATACTTTGCTTTTCCGTCAGAAAAGCCCTCCGAGTGTTGAATCGCATAGCAATGCGCCCCGCCATATACCGGGTCATCGACAACACAGATGGTTTTTTCCTCACTCGGGAACACTTGATAATCTAACTTTTTGAACATACTATTTTTGTTTTTATGCCTTTCGGCGGTTTGTTTTTCAATCAATTCAGGGTTGTCGTGGATATTGCCCTTGATCTCGAAAAAATGGGTAGAATCCATGTAGCCCCAGTTCGGGGTGTTGAAACCACATGCGGCTTCGTCCCATTCGATTATGATCTGAAAGGGCCAATATCTGCCGTTAATACTCCCGTTGCTTCCACCGATGATGTCGCCCTCGTAAATCTCGGCACTGTGCATGTCTTTGAGGCCCGTGTACTGGCCGACGGTGGCGGGGATAACCTCCGTGTCGGCGGCCCTCATTTTCCCCGTGAAAGGCAGGATAAAACACCGTTCGCCTCGGCGGATCAGCGAACCGTACAACCATGCACCGGTCTGCTTCGATTGCCCTCTAAATTTTACGTCTCTCATAATCTCGTTATTTTGATTATATTTGTAATTACTAACGTAATGACACTGCAAAGATGATAGAAATATTTATCACATGCAAATAATTTGAAGAAAATATTTTTCAAAATCATGTTAAAAGACAGATTGGATTTAATAATCAAGGAGTTAGGATTATCTGGTAGACAGTTCGAAAAGGAGTGTGGACTCCCACCTGGCTCTTATTCCAGTATATCCGATGGGGTTGGTGCGAACAAATTGAAGCAAATACTTATCAAATACCCACAAATATCATTAGATTGGATAATTATGGGAGATGGGGATATGTTCAAAAAAAATGAGTCCCAAATCGAAAAAATTGATAAAAATTCAGAGCGAATTGATAAGCTATTAGACATCGTTGCCTCCCAGCAAAAGACCATCGAGGAGCTGACGAAGAAAGTGGGAAACGCTGTAACCCTCCGTGCTGCCACGGCGGGGGCATAAGATTGCACCGAGGCAGCGAGAGGGAGGGCGCCCTTGATATGGCGATTGCCGCCAAACAGCCGACAGAATTTGATATAATGCTATTTCACGCGTTTGCAGAATGAAAATCTATATCGAGAAAATAGGAAAATCGTTTCGCGTCCACTCGCCGGAACTCCAACAAATCAAAGAGAGCATTTTTTTTGTCGATAATATTGAATGCAAATCGGGCAATGTGTCTGACGCATTATCGGATTTTAATGAATTGATTTTGCGAGAATTTATTGAGTTTTTCGTCAATGAACATGGCGGAAACCTTACAGATTTGCCCGATTATCGGCATGTTGAATACATATTCGACTCGGATTCATTTGAAAATTATTACTTGGCAGACCCGACTGTGTACACAAAGGAAAGACACCCAAAGACACCGAAACGCAACCGCAATCCATTTTACGAAAAAATATTGTCAGGCGAGATTGTTGTGGAGGAAAAACTATCGGGTGACTCCCTGGTGCCGGATTTGGAGCATGCGGATCCCAATAGTCCGTTTTACGACAAAAAGGTAGTATTTACTGGTGTGCTTGAATCAATATCCCGTAGCGAGGCGGCCGAGATCGTCAAAGCAATGGGTGCAGATATTAACAACTCGATCAGCAGCTTGACAGATTATGTTATCGTCGGCGCGGATGCGGGACCATCCAAATTAAAAAAGATCGAGGATTGTAATGCGAAAGGTGCTAATATTCGGGTTATTTTCGAATCCGAATTTTTGAAAATGATAAAATAAAAAATCCCCCGATCACTCCGGGGGATTTCCAATATTGCAGGGTAGGATATGAGGGGTTACGATGGTTCTTTCCCCGCCTCTTTCATGATCGCATTCCGGTGCCGCATCATCGCGGCGAGGTCGTCGTTGCTGTCTTTCGGGCACAAGAAGATGAAGAAAGCGAAAGTTTGCTCGAAAGTTTCTGTCGGAAATCACACAAATCTTTGCGCGAAACTTTGTAAAAAGCCCCCGGAGCATCTCCGGGGGCTGCCGTTTCCAAATAGGTCGTCGTCAAACAATAACTACCGGTAACAGCGATTCATTACGGCACGATCGAGGAGAACGCCACCGCGAACCGGTGCAGCGCCTCGACGATCTTGCGGCGCTGGGCAGGGCGGGGCTTGGCCTTATCGTTCGCATAACGGCCCAACTGGGCGGCCGGTATGCCGGTCAGTTCCGCCAGCTTGGTGTCCTTGATGTACTCGCGTGCATATTTCAACGCGCTGACTGCATCGTACTCCAGTTCGATCTCATACGCTCCGTCCAAATATGCCTTGTAGGGAAAGCCCATCTCCTTGGCCGTTTTGATGTAGAGCGCAACGCCCTCTTTCATGTCGGCAACGGCCGCCTCGACGGTATCGCCCATGCCGGCAAACATATCCTTTTCCATCATGGCCGAAATCGTTCCGTCCGATGCCCATTCGATGATAACCTTTACCTTTTCCATAGTCGTGTGTGTTATTTTGTTTCCGGTTGCCCGGGGAGGGGGCTTATTTCAGCCCCATCTCCCGGATAAACCGCCTTGCTATTCCCGAACCCATCTCTTTCGAGCCGTGAAAAGGAACCGAAACCGTTTTGCCATCCTTTTCATAAATTACGTGGCTCCCTGTCTGTCGAATAGATCGCCATCCATTTTTTAGGATTAGGCGGTGCAACTCACTTGATTTCATATTACCCTTTGTTATTGTTTGACGATACAAAGATAATGCAAAATATATCATTATCCAAATAAATAGTATATTATTTTATACTTTCGTAGAAAATAATTAGTATTTGCTCTTCACGTAGTCCAAAACGATGCGGTTATTCGTGTCGTTGCGCGTGAACCGGCGGTGAATGTACCCCCGCGTGGTCTTGAGACTTTTGCCGCTTTCGAGGCCGGTAGCTGCCCCGACGTGATTCAGTGCCAGCGCGATGTCGGCCTCCGAGATCCCGCACTCCTCGGAGGCAAGGGTGGCCCAGGTGTGGCGGATGTAATAGGTACTCAACGGCACATCGATACCCAAGTGCGCGGCAAGCTGTTTGCAGCCCGCATTCACGTTGTGGTTGAACTCTCGAAAATTGGCATACATTTTATAGAACGAGAACAACCGTCGTTTGTCGGGGTCGCGATACTTGTGGATCAGTGGCAGCGCCTCCGGCTCGACCTTTACGGACATCAGCGCCTCATCCTTGCGACGGGTGGCCGTCTTTTGGCGGTGGTAGGTGATCCGATCCTCCACGATCTCGGCATCGTCTCCGAACAGGTCGGCGGTGTTCATGGCCAACAAGTAGAACGAGAGCGCCAGCACGTCCCGCGCCAACTGCATGCGCTTGCCCGGGACCGCCTCGGCTTTCAGGATCTTCACGAGGTCATCCTCGGAAAGATCGCGTTTCTCCGGTTCCTCTTTCACCTCGACCTGCAATTTCTTGCTGCCGAACGGCCGGTGCGTGATCAGGACCGCCTCGGCATCCTCGTCGTTGTACTTATCGCAGGCCGCATTAAAAAGGGTTTGCAGGTCGGCCAAATAGTCCTTTGCCGTTTGCGCTTTGCACCCGGGGCGCCGCACCGTCACCTCTTTTCCGTGCTGGTTCGTTCGTGTCTGCTCGTGCGGTTTCTGCATATACTCGACGAATCCCTGCAAGTTCTTAACGTTGATTTCCTTGACGAATACGGTGGAACGCCCGAAATAGTCGGTTAGGTTGCGAATGACGGCCTCAAATCGTCCGGCCGTCCCATTACGCCCCTCGGCCCTCAACGCCTTAATATGGCCCTCGCAAAAGGCAATGAAGTCGATGCCCGCACCGCCGTCCGTCGTCGTGTACTTTTCGATATAGTCCGCCAACTCGCGGGCCGTGTATTGCGAGAGGTTCGAACCGAGGTTCCGCAGCAGGATATTTTCGTACTCGATGATGTCACGGTCGATCATCCGCACAACCTCGGTGTCCTTGATGGTTTTGAAGTCTGTCGTGATCTGTTTACGCGAAACATAGACGTCGGTCGGCATGTAAACCGACTTGCGATTATGCGTTATTCGAATCGAAACACGAAATTTCCCATCACGGCGCTGGTGATGCTTGAATACGGTGGGCTTGTAGGTTGGCATACTTGTGTGGCTTTGCAAAACATTCGTAAAACAAAGCTACATATTTCTCACGAAATATGTGTAAGAGTATGCAGAAAAAGAAAACCACCCGTATAGGTGGTTTTCTCAAAAATGCCCTCTATATGCGTTTGAGGCCGTTTTTTACTTGGTGGAGAATATCGGAGTCGAACCGATGACCTCTTGCATGCCATGCAAGCGCTCTAGCCAACTGAGCTAATCCCCCGTTTTGTGTGGCAAAGGTAAAACACAAAAAATGAAAAACCAAAATTTATCGCCTTTTTATTGCGCTTCATCCTGCCGCATACCGACAGGCAGTAAGACGGCGGCATCGCACGGCGGCGCGTGACGATTTATACGCCGCACGTCACGTAGCGAGCAGTGCACAATTTCTGAAAACAAGACAGCCCGGAGAAATCGAAGCGTTCTTGCAACCTTTCACCCGCATCCGAGCGTATCAGCGGAGAGGCTTGATCCGCACCTGTAAATTTGTTTTTTCCGAAAAGGTTTTCTACATTTGTTAAACATACCGACAAACACGGAAAGTGTAAGTCTATTCCCGAGTCGTGAACGTAGGAAATTCATTGCAAGAAGGGGTAGGCAGACATCTCGCCGCGTCGTATCCGTATTCTGCGGGTATAGGCGTGGGACTGTCGCTTATTTTATCTTGCAAGGTAATCCTACGACCTACGACTCTGAAATAGGCTTCAGCACCACGCTTTCTTTTTCGTTTATACCGCCGAGGTGCGGGCGGAAAAAGTTCAAACAAGATGAAACGTACTATTTACAGACTTCTTTTCGTCCTGTCCTTGTTCATGTGCACGGCAGGATGCGAATCCTCCGATTCCGAGCCGGGTCCAAAAGGCCCATCGAGTAAAGCGTTCCGGATACTGGAATTAACGCCCGAATTTTTCACTGTTTCCGGGGTGGAGCAGAGTTCCGAATACACTGCAGGCGAACGGGTGACGCTCACGCTTCTACCGGGCGAAATGCTGCCAGACGGTTTTTCGCAGGTGCACATGGAACATATCCTAATCCATGTGAACGACATGGTCTACATGCCCTCTCTCCCGGCCGACGAGAGCAAGGCGGTGGAATCCGTGGCAATCGAAATCGAGATTCCAGACCGGGATTTCGAAGTCGTAGCCTGCTACAGCGTACAGCAGCAACTTGCGGATGACGGCCACACGATGCGTCTGGAGCCCCACGAAGAGGTCTCGCTCTACGGGATCAGTCCACAGATGCGATACAAGTATTTTGACTGTTACCTGCTGACTCCCGATGCCTATACCATAACGGACATGCAGTTCCGTGTCGGCGACGGCTCATGGCACGAAGTGAACGGAGTGAAAGGCTGTTCTTTCCGACGCTCGGAACGGATGGCTAACGTATATCGCGTGACGATCCGTCCCGATTACCAGAACGTAGAGGGCGATGTGACGCTTCGGGTCGAAGGAGAGCAGCACGGCCGCTATGCGATCGAATGGGTGAATGCGACAGCCGCCCTGCTGGATATGGAAAAATCGGTATTCCCGACGGAATCCATTGACGGAGAGGTCGTCACGGCAGAACTGTGGATAAACAACGGTCACTACCTCGATTCAGCGTCGGCATCCGTCGAAGGGGTGACATTGGAACTCATCAACCGGGCGTACATCCGTTTCGTCATGCCGACGCAAGACGTGAAGATCACACTTAATATCTTAGAGGAAATCCCGGTGACTTGTACAGAAAGCGAGCATGTGCAGGAGGCGACATTTTACGACGCGGACGATATTTATTACGGCGTCCCAACTCAAACGGGTATCCCGGGCGAATCGGTGTTCCTATTCGCCTCCGCGACGGAGGGATTCAAGCCTATGACAGCACTGATTGGTTCGGGCGAGCGTTTCCCGTTCCAGCATTACGCCTATGCGATGTTCGTCGCCGAGATTCGGATTCCGGAGGGTGCCGAGGCGTTAAACGCAAACGTCGAAACAGCGAAAGCCTACGAAGCGACCTCCACCTCCAACAGTAAGCAAATCGTATTCAACAACGGCAATCTGTATGCCGAAGGAGAAACGGTCTCCATGTCTATTTTCGTACCCGAGGGAGAGCGGATAGTCTCGGTCAAGGCGGTGGATGCACATGGAACCACCGTGCCCCTAACACTGGATCTGCCGTATGCCTCTTTTATCATGCCGGCCTCGGATGTCGATGTGTCGGTCGTGTATGAAAAACTTAACGGAGGGACGGCGTCGGTTATCGCCTATTTCGACGAGGAGCGCTATGGAGTGTCGAGTTCGACGAATTACGACTGGGACTTTGCACAGGGTTTCACGATCGAACGGGGAGCGACGTTCTTCCTGTCCGTTTACGACTACGAAAACTCCGAGTTCTGGGTCGGTGTCAAAATCGGAGATACGGTCTCCGTATATGCGGCGCAATTCAACGATATGATGGGCGAATACTCGTTCGACAAGGCACTGGTCGCCGACGGCGATGTAGTCATCAAGGTGGGCGGCACCGAAGATTCGGTCGCTTTCTGATGCCGCTGCCCTCGCGACAAGGATTTCGAAACGACGGATATTTCGGGAAATAACCGGGACAAGGCCTGAAACGAAGGAATAACCGGGATTCCCAGTGATATACGCGACCTGCAGAAGTGAAAAAGGTCGGAAACACCGACCTTTTTCACTCTATTCCGCAAGCAGTCGCATCCGGTGCTGCGAATTTCAAAAAAGACACTATGCCTGCGGCGTACCGTCGCCGCCCTTATTGCGGTTACGATTGCGATTTCGGTTACGACGACGCCCCCGGTCCCGGCTGCCGCGATTACCCTCGCCACGACCTTCTCCGTGGCGGGACTCCACATTCGCAGCCGCGACGACACCTTCTGCAGGTACCGGACCGGCACTCTTCGCACCGTCGCGTCCACGGCTCCGACCACGTCCCCCGCTGCGTCCGTTTCCGCCACGGCCCGACCCACTGCGTCCCCGGCGGCCGCCATGACCGGAAAAAGCGGCGGGGTTATATTCAGGGCCTGCACCTACGGCTTCCGGCAAGGACAATTTCGGAATCTCCCGCTCGATAAACTCCTCGATACGGTGGAATTTACCCTGCTCCTCCTCGTTCACGAACGTAACGGCCCGCCCCGTAGCGCTGGCCCGCGCCGTGCGGCCGATGCGATGGATATAATCTTCGGGATCGTGCGGCACGTCATAATTGATGACCATGCCGATATCCTCGATGTCGATACCGCGTGCGACGATGTCCGTCGCTACGAGAATCCTCACTTTATTATTCTTAAAATCGAGCATCACCTGCTCGCGCTTCTCCTGATCCAAGTCGGAATGCATGGGAGCCACGTCGAGCTTCATTCGCTTGAGCGTATGGGCCAGCTCCTTGACTTTTAGCTTCGACGAGGAGAAGATGATAGTCTTGGACTCCGAAGGCCGGGAGAACATCTCGCGGACGATCCCCAGCTTTTGGCCCTCGTAACAAATATAAGCACCCTGTTCGATCGCCTCGTTGGGCTTCGAAATGGCGATATTGACCTCGGCGGGATCGTTCAGAATCTGCTTGGCCATCTGCCGGATCTTGGGCGGCAGCGTCGCGGAGAACATCAGCGTCTGTCGCGATTTGGGCATATAGGAGACGATCTGCATAATGTCGTCGTAAAAACCCATATCGAGCATACGGTCGGCCTCGTCCAGAATCAGGTAGTCCACATGCGACAGATCCACCCGGCTGTTGGTCAGGTGCGAAATCAGGCGTCCGGGCGTGGCGATCACCACATCGGCACCCATTTGCAGGCCGCGCTTCTGCTGGTCCCAGCCGCGGCCGTCGCCGCCGCCGTAAATTACGGCGGTAGAAACGGGCATATAGTAGGAAAAGCCCTGGAACTGCATGTCGATCTGCTGTGCCAACTCGCGCGTGGGTACGATAATGACCGATTTCACGACGTTCTTCTCATTGCCTTCGAGCAGCAGCCGGTTCAGCAGCGGCAGCGTATAGGCAGCCGTCTTGCCCGTACCGGTCTGGGCGCAGGCGATAATATCGCGCCCGTCCAGAATGATCGGAATGGTCTGCTCCTGCACAGGAGTCATCTCCTGAAAATTCATGGCGTCGATGCCGTCCAGCACCTCGTCTTCCAGATCGAGTTCGTCAAATCTCATACTATGCGTTTTCTTTCTTTTCCAATTATTACACTTCAAACGGGCGGGTTCTTTCGACCAACTCTCCCTGCAACGTCGCCGACGAGGAGGCGGTCACCCGCACCCGCACGTAATCCCCGATCCGGCACTCGCCGCGATCGAAGACCACCACCTTATTCTGCGACGTACGTCCGAAAAGCTGCCGGTCGCTGCGCTTGGAAGTACCTTCCACCAGAATTTCGAACTCTTTGCCGACATCGCGGGCGTTGCTTTCGGCCGAAAGCGTATTCTGCAAGGCGATGATTTCGTTCAAACGGGCCGTCTTGACCGAATCCGGCACATCGTCGGGCATGTGACGTTGAGCGAACGTATCGGGCCGCTCGGAATACTTGAACATATAGGCGAATTCATACCCCACCTCCCGCATCAGCGAAAGCGTCTGCCGATGATCCTCGTCCGTTTCGCTGCAGAATCCGGCGATCAGGTCGGTCGTAATCGCGCAATCGGGCATATAGCGGCGGATAGCGGCGATGCGGTCGAGGTACCATTCGCGTGTATATTTGCGGTTCATCTTCTCGAGCATCCGCGACGATCCCGACTGGGCGGGCAGGTGGATGCAGCGGCAGATGTTGGGTTTCGACGCCATCACCTCGAGCAGACGGTCGCTCATGTCCTTGGGATGCGACGTTGCGAACCGCACGCGCAACAGTGGCGAAATTTCGGCCACAAGGCGCATCAACTCCGGAAAATCGACCGCTCCATAGCGATACGAATTGACATTCTGCCCTAACAGCGTTACCTCCCGGTAGCCGTTCTCGAACAGGCTGCGAGCTTCGTTCAGAATGGTCTGCGGATCGCGGCTGCGTTCCACGCCCCGCGTATAAGGCACCACGCAGTAAGAACAATAGTTGTTGCACCCGCGCATGATGGCGATATAACCGCTCACGCCGTTGCGGTCGAGCCGCACGGGAGCGATTTCGGCGTAGGTCTCTTCGCGGGAAAGCAGGACATTGACGCCCCGGCCACCTTCGCCCGCTTCGCGCACCAGGCGAGGCAGGTCGCGGTAGGCATCCGGCCCCGCCACGATGTCAACGGGAGTATCCCCTTCGAGCAGCCGTTCCCGCAAACGTTCGGCCATACAACCGATAATACCGACGAGCACTCCCGGCCGGCGACGGCGCAGATGAGCCATCTCCCGCAAACGGCCCCAAATACGCTGCTCGGCATTATCACGGATCGAACAGGTATTGATCAGAATGATATCCGCTTCCTCGATCTTATCGGTATAGACATACCCCTCCTGCTGCATGATCGCTACGACGATCTCGGTATCGCCGACATTCATCTGACAACCGTAGGTTTCTACAAAAAGTTTACGACCCGCCCCCTGCAACGGACGCAAGGTATTTATCTTTTTTTCGTCATTCATATTCACAGCCCGGAACTACCCGGTAAAATTAGGACCGAAAAACGGGAACCGCAGTTGTCGATTCCCGTTTCCCCGGTATCTCTGAAAATTACTGCGCCTGGATCTCCCCCGCTTCCGGGAAAGGTTTGAAGCCCTCGCCGTAGGTGTCGTAGGCATCCGTAACTACGAAGAATGCCTTCGGATCGATCTCCTGCACCTTGCGCTGGACCGCATGTACCTCCTTGCGATCGACCACCAGGAAAATCATATCTTTTTCCTCCTCGGAATACATTCCCCGCGCCTTGATAAAAGTTGCGCTGCGTTCCATATCCTCCAGGATAAACGTCCGCAGCTTCTCGTTTTCATCGCTGATGATGAACAACAACTTGTCGTACGACGCACCGTCGATCACCCGAGCCACAACGCGCGATGCAAGGAAAATCGTAATCAACGAATAAAGCGTCAATACCCAGCCCGATCCGGAACTCTCGCCCGTACCGAGACCGAATCCGATCACCACCAAACCCGAAAGGATCACGACGCAGTCCGCCAGGAAAATACCCGAGGAAAACTTGATACCCGCATATTTCTGAAGCAACATGGCGACAATATCCGTACCGCCCGTAGTGGCCTGCGTCCGGACGACCAAACCCTGACCGACGCCGATAACGACTGCCCCGATAATACAGGCCAGCAACATATCGTTCGAAAGATTGAGAGAGCCGCCCAGCAACAACGACGGATCGAGGCTCTGAACCGCCGCTTCGTCAGGATAAACCAGCCGGGTGAGTATGTTCATAAAGCCCGGAGTAAACAGTGCGGCAACTACCGTACGGGTACCGAACCGTCCGCCGAAAACCAGCACGGCGGTAATCATCAGCGGCACGTCGAACATATAACCGAACGTACCGACTTGGATCGACGGGAAAATATTATGCAATACGATACCGGCACCATATACGCCACCCGGGACGAAATTATAGGGGTTGATGAAAAACACGAAACCGGATCCCATAATCGCACAACCTACAAACAACTGAATCCAGGAACGCCACCAGGCCCACGACCCCATCGGCTCCAACAAAGCTCTCGTATTGATCATAAAGTTAACTGTTTTAGAGCGGTTAATAATTGATTTCAAATGTGCAAATATAATAAAAACTCCCGGATTTCCCGTTCGTCCCGGACTATTTTCCCCGCAAACTCTATTATTTAAATTTTTTTCGTTTATATTTGCATATACAATTCAGACAAACAAGGGAGATGATACTGACCTATTATTGCATTATCACGATGATAATCATCGCCTATCTGCTCGGCTCGATCCCCAGCGCCGTGTGGATCGGCAAGAAATACTACGGCATCGACATCCGCGAACACGGCAGCAAGAACGCCGGCACGACCAATATGCTGCGGGTGCTGGGACGCCGTGCCGCCCTGCCGGTCTTTCTGCTGGACTTTCTCAAGGGATTCGTCGCGGTCACGCTGATCGAAATGCTCAAATACGACGATTATATCAACGATATATGGTTGATAAACATTAAGATCATCGCCGTCTTCGCCGCCGTGCTCGGACACATCTTCCCCATTTTCGCGGGATTCCGGGGCGGCAAGGGCGTGGCGACCCTGGTAGGGGCGATTACGGGTATTTATCCGCCGGTAGTACTGCTCTGCTTCGCCGTATGGGTCGTGATCCTGATGATGACGCATTACGTTTCGCTCGCGTCTATCGTGGCCGGTTGTTGCTTTCCGATCTTCACGATCGTTTCGCCCAAGGTAAACCAATCGGTGCCGTTCATCGTCTTCTCGTTCGTCACGGCCGTTCTGCTGCTCTACACCCATCGCAAGAATATCGTACGGCTGAAAAACGGCACGGAATCCAAAATATACATTTGGAAGCCCCATCGAAGAGAGGACAAAAAATAGTGCCCGAAAAAACGGTCCGCTTTTTCGGCGGATCGTTTTTTTAATTATTTTTGTCGGAAATAAAGCATTGGCCCGGACACGATACCACCCTGCCGAATACAAAAAACTGTCTTGTTCCCGGCACAGGTAAAACTCGCCGAAACCGCTTCGACAAGGCAGTCACGCCAGGCAAAGGGGAACGTCTCCTGCCGGAGAGCAATCTTTGTTTTTCCGATCAAATTACCTATCACCTGACACCGAAAACTCTATGTTACGCGAAAACCTGATCAATATTTACGAGGCCAGCTTCCGGGAGAACCACGCGCTTCCGGCATTGACCGACTATTTCAAACAGGAGAGCTTCACCTACCTGGAAATGGGCGCCGAGATCGCCAAGCTGCACCTGCTCTTCGACGAGGCGGGCATTCGGCAGGGCGACCGGATCGCGCTGATCGGCCGCAACAATCCCCGCTGGTGCATCACCTACATCGCCACGATCACTTACGGCGCGGTCATCGTACCCATTCTGCAGGATTTCCATGCCAACGACGTGATCCACATCATCAACCATTCGGAAAGCCGACTGCTTTTCCTGGGCGACACGTTCTGGGACGCGATCGAAACCGACCAGATCCGGAAAGTCGAAGCCGTCTTCTCGCTCACGGACCTGAACGCGATCTACGAGCGCCGGGATCCGAAGAAGCTGACGGATTTCCAGAAGAACCGCGAAAATCACTTCCGCAAAGCCTATCCGAAAGGGTTCGGACCGGAGCATATCCGCTTTCACAAGATTCCCAACGACCGGATGATCCTGCTCAACTACACCTCGGGAACGACCGGATATTCGAAAGGCGTCATGCTCTCGGTCAATAACCTGACGGGCAACGTGCTCTTCGCCCGAGGAGCCATAAACACCCAAACCGGCACGAACTATTTCCAGCGCGGCGGACGCACGCTCTCGTTCCTGCCTCTGGCACACGCCTACGGCTGCGCATTCGACTTTCTCGCGCCGCTGGCCGTCGGAGGCCACATCACCCTGCTGGGCAAAATTCCCACTCCGAAAATCCTGATCGAAGCCATGCAGGTCGTGCGCCCCACGATCATCTGCTGCGTACCCCTGATTCTCGAGAAAGTCTATCGCAAACAAGTACTGCCGCTGCTCGAAAAGGGTCCGATGAGCATCGCTATGAAGATTCCGCTGCTGAATACCGCCTTGCGCTCGGTAATCCGCAAGAAGATGATGGAATCGTTCGGCGGAGAGGTGAACATCTTCATCGTGGGCGGTGCACCGATGAACATGGAAACCGAGGCTTTTCTGATGAGCATCAAATTCCCGATTACCATTGGATACGGCATGACCGAATGCGCCCCGCTCATCAGCTTCACTCCCGACAACGAATTCAAGGCCGGTTCCTGCGGGCGTTTCCTTTCGGAATTCCTTCAGGTGAAGATCGACTCGCCCGATCCCGAACACGTCGCGGGCGAAATCCTGGTGCACGGCGAGCACGTCATGATGGGTTACTACAAGAACGAGGAGGAAACCCGGAAGGTTCTGGACGAAAAAGGGTGGCTCCATACGGGCGACATCGCCACGATGGACCCGGACGGCACGCTTTACATCCGCGGCCGATCGAAAACCATGATACTCACGGGGAGCGGACAGAACATTTATCCCGAAGAGATCGAAGACAAACTCAACAACATGTACATGGTCCAGGAATCGCTGGTTCTGGAGCACAACGGTCGTTTGACGGCACTGGTCGTACCCGACTTCGAACAGGCGGAGCTCGAAGGGATCGATAAAGAGGAACTGCCCCGAATCATGGAAAACAACCTCAAGGAGCTCAACAAACTGTTGGCATCCTACGAACAGGTCGCAAGCATCACGGTCTATCCGACCGAATTCGAAAAGACACCCAAGCGCAGCATCAAGCGTTACCTGTACAACACGGCCCTGCTGGAAAAATAGGCCGAAGACTACGGGCAAGGACCGCCGTTCCACACAAGTTCGACGCAACTTTCCGACCGAAACGATTACGGCCCGATTCAGGCCGTAATCGTTTTTTCGTACATCGGCTCCGTTTTAGATACTTTGCCCCGACAAAATGCAAATAAATTTGCTTTTGCCTACGGCTTATTCGTATATTTGCCAACATGAAATTCAGCAGCAAACAAATGATCGGAGAAAACCTTCTGTACCTGTTGGTATGGACGGTGATAATCCTGGTACCCGTGCTCAACTCGGAAATGCTCTCGGAGGTACAAATCAGCCTGGAGAATATCCTGATCGCCTGGCTCAAAATCGCGCCCTATCTGCTTATTTTCATCATTCACAACAGCCTGATCGCCCCCAGGCTGTTGTTGCGAAAACATCGTTACGTATGGTATCTGATCGTCAACCTGCTGACCATTACAGCGGTCTTTTCGCTGGTGGCCATCTATGAAAAATACGTTCCGTACGACTCCGAGCCTTACATTCTGAATGGCAAAGCGTCGTTCACCGATCTGGCGATCTACTGGAACATCCTGCTGGGATTCTTCATGACGGGTCTGAACATGGGTATCAAACTGCTGTACCGCTCCCTGCGCGACGAACAACAGATGGAGGAGCTCAAACGTCAGAACCTGCAGGCGGAAATGGATTATCTGCGATACCAGATCAATCCCCATTTCTTCATGAATACGCTCAACAATATTCACGCCCTGATCGACATAGATACCGAATATGCGAAAAGCGCTGTTATCGAACTGTCCAAGATGATGCGGTACGTTCTCTACGAATCGGGCAGCGAAACCATATCGCTCAAAAAAGACATCCAATTCATCGAGAACTACATCGAGTTGATGCGCATCCGCTACGACAGCAGCATCGACATCCGTTTCGACTATCCGGACTCGATCCCGAATAAAGTGGCCATCCCGCCCCTGCTGCTGATCGTATTCGTCGAAAACGCGTTCAAGCACGGAGTAAGTTATAACCACGCCTCGTTCATCCATATCCGAATCGGCTACCGGGATGATGCGGTAACGGCCGTCATCAGCAACAGCCGTCACGAAAAATCCCGGTCGGGTACTACGGGCATCGGACTCGAAAACGTCAAAAAACGGCTGGCATTGATTTACCAGGACAACTATACGCTCGCTATCGACGATTCCGATCCGGCCGTTTATACCGTCAAACTCATAATCCCCATCATGCCATGCTGAAATGTATCGCCATAGACGACGAGCCGCTGGCACTGCGGCAATTACAGGGTTATATCGCCAAAATCAATTTTCTGAAGCTCGAAAAAGCGTTCACCAACGCCATCGAAGCCCAGCAATATCTGGCCGGAAATCCGATCGACCTGATTTTCGTGGATATCAACATGCCCGATTTGAGCGGCGTAGAGTTCGTACGGTCGCTCGTCAGCCGCCCGATGATTATCTTCACGACGGCATATTCGGAATACGCCGTCGAGGGATTCAAACTCGATGCGATCGACTACCTGCTCAAACCGTTCAGCTTCGCCGATTTCAACCGTTCGGTAACCAAAGCGCAATCGCTGTATGAACTGTTGGCCTATCGGAAGACACAGGGGGACGTCCCGGCCCCGGAAGCCACCCCGCGCGACCGGGAGTACATCTCGATCAAAGCCGATTATAAAACGACGCTGGTACGCATCAGCGACATCGTTTATCTGGAAAGCGAAGGCGAATACGTACGGCTCCATCTGGACGACCGATCGACCATCACGACTCTTTTCCGGCTCAAGAACATGGAAGCGGCCCTGCCGTCGGAAATGTTCATGCGGGTCCACCGTTCCTACATCGTCAACCTGCAACGTATCAGGAGCTACGTGAAAGGTCGGGTTTTCATAAGTGACAGCGAATACGTTCCGATCGGCGAAAATTACCGGGAGGCGTTCCAACGATACATCGAAGCTCATTACCAGAATCTATAACGGAGAATCGCCTCCGAAGTCGATATCTTCAGGAGAAATCGCACCGTTCCGAACGGACATTCGACCGCCCGGCAACAAATAACAAAACGCGATTATATGTTTTCGGGGAGCTATTGGAAGCCGACACGCCCTTCCCCTCTTTGGAGAGGAAGGGCGTGTCGGCATTACAGAAGCGGCACAGACCGCAAATAAGCTCGATGCCGCGATCGTTGGCCAAGGGTACATCGGAAAGACATGACCCCCAAATATAAACTCTGCATTCCCAGAGCGCAGGCACGCTTGCCACCAACCCCGACTATGAGGGGCGAATCTTATTTGCGATCGGCCAGGCAGCTCTGAATATCCAGACTGACCGGCTCACCGTTGAGAGAAAAAGAGAGTGTGCAATCCTCGAAAGCGGTAAGTTTCTCGAACTGCAAAATAACGGTGGAATTATCGCCCCAAATTGCATCGACACTCTTTGCCTGGAAGGTTTTACCACTGTTATAAAGCACCACATCTTCGATTGAAAGTCCGTTGGTTTCATCACGGTCGGATGCAGGGATTTCAATTTTGATAGTTGTTTTGCCGTGTTTGTTGTTCAAACTCAAAAATTTGGGAGTTGCATGGGCGCTTCCTATCGCCAGCAGAGCGGCAGCGCACGAAAGAATAATTTTTTTCATAGCAAATGAATTTGAAGTGATGTAAAAGAGTTGATTTCCAATCGTTACGAAATAATATCCAAGATACGAAATAATGTCTTTTACTATATGCAGAAGATTCCGATATTTTTACAATAAATTATTGTGGGGGGGGGCTTTTACTCTTTTCGGTACAAAACTAATATAAAAATCCCCCCCCCAAATATTTTGATTAAATTAACCAAAATATATCCGAATGCAAAAGTATCGGGAAAAATCCATGCGCATCAGGCCCGCATAAAGCCTATGACTTACAAGCGGGGAAAACGGTCCATACGGGTATATCGCCCCTCGGCATACTCGTAACAATAGTGCACCAGGCCGTTGGTCAGGACCACGTAACGGGCCCCCAGCACCGAATTGTACCGGACGGCCTGCGCCAGCACCTGACGGTCTATTCCGATCCCGGCAGCCTTGCACTCGACGAGCATCAGCGGACAGGCCCGATCGTCCACGACCACCACATCGGCACGCTGCGGAGATCCGTTCATCGCTACGGCATACTCCTGAACGATCCGCATGGGCTGTGCTCCGCAATGGGAAATCAGAAACCCAATCAGGTGACGGCGCACCCACTCCTCGGGAGTCAGCACCAGGTAGATTCCCCGAAGCGGGTCCCAGACGGTCGTCTGCTCCCCGCGCTGCGAAATCCGCAATTTGACGGCAGGAAAATTGAGCCGGGGATAGTCGGGAGTCATATTCGGAAAAAATTAGTAACTTTACAGGGACAAATATACGAAAAGGCGACGGAATCCGTATCGCCCCGCGTACAAAGAGCGCCAAGCCGCAGAATACAGCGCAAAACGGGAGCGAGCGTACGGGCTCGCAGACAAAGAGTGCCGATCGTATCTTATTACTTAACTAAACAGCGAAAGGCGGACGGCGGGTCCAACGCGTCCGCATCCGCCCGAGTCGCATAAAAATTTATCGCCTTATGAAGAGTATTTTGACCTTGCTCCTTCTCTCTTCCGCATGGATGGCCTGCGCCCAGGATTACGCTTCGCCGGAGCCGGTCGAGATAGGCAAGGAGCTTTCCCGCTCCACTTTCGTCGTCTATCCGACGGCGGAAGAGGCTGCCGCCGGATCGCGCGAAGCCTCCAAATACTTCACCCCGCTGGCAGAGTGGGAAAAAACGACGACCGAAGCCGGCACGGAGTTCTCCACGAAATTCACGGTGCCCTTCGCCTGGGTAAACCGCCAGGTGCTCCTGCATGTGGAGTGGGCTTCGTCGGCTTACGAAATTCGCCTGAACGGGAAGGTCGCGGGATATTGCCAGAACGGGAGCAATCCGGCGGATTACAACTTCACCAAACAGGTCCGGGAAGGGGTCAATAATCTGACGATCAAGGTGCTGCCCAACCCTGCAAGCGCCGTACTCGAAAGTTGGGCGCATCCCTCCGAACCGGCGTTAGGCAGTTGCTACGTCTTTTCCCAGCCGACCATCCGCATCCGCGACCTGTTCACCAAAACGTACCGAAACGGCAGTGTCTTCAACGGCGAGGTAGGCATCGTGGTGAAAACCGACGCGCTGAATCCCAAGAAAGCAAAAATCCACTACGAACTGCTGACGCCGCAGGACGAAGTCGTGACGTACGGCAGCCAGGAGATCGAACTCGACATGCGCAGGGAAGACACCCTGCGTCTGGTCGCCCAAATTCCCGATACGATGGTATGGAGCGCCCGCAACCCGATACTCTACACCCTGCGGCTCAAGACACAGACCGAAGGCCGTTATACGGAGTACGTATCGCTCAAGGTCGGCTTCCGCACCGTCGGCAACACCCGGGGGCAGTTGGCGATCAACGGGTATCCGGCAGCACTCAAGGCCGTACCCGACCTGGGTACGACCGTATCGCCGAGCCAACTACTCGAATGGAAGGAACAGGGGTACAACCTGATTCTGCTTCCGGCAGGCGGCGTATCCGGTGCGCTGTACGACCTTTGCGACCGATATGGCTTCTATGTCGTCGAACAGGCTCCGATCAACACCAGCCGCAGCGGTATGTCCCGCCGCAAGGGAGGGAATCCCAGCAACGATCCCGCATGGCAGGCGGCCTATATCGCCCGTATCGAGGAGAGCTACCACACCACGAAACTGCATCCGTGCGTCGTAGCATTCTCGCTCGCCGAAGCTTCCGCCAACGGAATCAACCTCTACGAAGGTTATCTCCACCTCAAGGGCCTCGAAAAGGAGCGCCCGATTCTCTACCCCGATGCCGGCGGAGAGTGGAACAGCGACAAACTCCGGCTGTCGGCCGAACAATAAGGGCTTTCTGTCAAAGGATAAAAAGAGGCTGTGTCAAAACATCCTTTTTGAAAAATCTCCCCCTGTTACAACTATCTGTAGCAGGGGCAAATCTTTCTATTTCGCATTATGACATACTCCTCTTTTTGGCATACAAGAACGAAACAAGTCCTCTCGAAATGCAATGCCCTAACAGTACGATACACCGGCATGCAGGAAACAAGCACCCTACTTTAGTCGCAGAAAGGCCTCTCCTTATGGGCGTAACCGAACTCGCACCAGAGATCACAGGTCCCCTGCCGGAAACCATGTACTCTGCATCAAAAAACAAACAATCACCGAATGAACCGCTCAACCAATAAAAACCATATAGTCCACCTCACAAGAACAACCGGCCCGTGCAAGCTACATATATATCCGTGTAAAAAACCGTATAACCGACGTCATGAACCTATACTTCGCAGCGAGACTCACAAGACTTGGGCCGAATACAGGATTATAGGTCTGGACCAAAAATCAAATGCCGCCCCCCTTCACGGCCCTTGGCTTTCCGACACAATTCGGTCTGACATCGTTCCCGAAATCCCAATAAAACCGGTCCTTTTTCGACCATCATCGTTCAAAACACAGATGCACGGATCCACTCTTTCGTCCGGGACAGGTGCGCCCACAAAACCATCCGTCACCGCTCTCATATCGCCCGATAAGAAAAGCTACTCCGGAGCTACCGACAATACCCCGACTAACAACAAACTCCCCGAATCAGCCGGCAACACTCCCCGGTAGCTAACAAAATGTCCCAAACCGCCGGAAAACATTTCCGGACCAGCCGTAAGCACTCCCAATCGGCAAAAAAGGCTTCGCCCGGCAGACACACTCCGAGCAACAAAAAAAGGGAAAGAGATTGCTCTCTTCCCCTCTACAATTCCGTTACTCATCGAAGATCGACGAATAACTGTTCGACTTCAAATTATCGAATATTATCAGTGATATTCTTCAACTGTGCGTCCACATCGAAATCCACGCTCACCGTCGCCTCCTTTTTAGGCATATCGAAGATAGTGGCTTTTCCATGGTCCATACGCTCACGCTCGATCTGAATAAACGAAGCCTGGCTGAAACGGATCGGAGCAGAGAGACTCACCTTCGATACGGTCGATACGCTGGACTTATCCTCGCGCTTATCGTCGAAACCATCGGTCGGAGCAGTATCAATATCCCCCTGGTGATCAGGATCGTTCAGCATGATTGTTTCGTAGCCCAACGGTCCCCAAGCACCGGTTTCGTCCTGACCTGCATAGTAGAAGCCCCAAGGACCTACCCCCGGCGGAGAACAACGACCGTGCTCAGCATCCTTATAGATGGCTTCAAACGGATAATTCTCGAAATAATCGAAGATCAACATATCCGGCAGAGGCAGATCGCCACCACGAGGAGAATGGACAAAGACCCACGTGTGAGCAGTTTCCTCACTAGTCGGCTCCGCTTGGTAAACGCATACATACTGCACTCCCTTATAGTTCTTCCAAGCCGAGGGATAACGAGATGCAAGTTCATCACCGTTGTAAACCTGCCATGTTCCAGATACAGTTGCGTTCTCATTACGCGGCAGCGGTTTCGACTCAACCCGACCGGTCGACAAGTCGGACTGGTAGGTACCGCTCGCATAAGCAAAGCCATAAGCTACATACTGGGTACCGGGTGTACAATCGGTCGACAACGTCTTCTCACCCACATATTGCTCCAAGAGTCCGCCGCCATCGCCATGGATCAAATCATCGAGGAACTTAAGCCAGTTGCCGTTATACGAATCGAAGACGTCTGCGCTAATGATACCAACATGGTACCAAACGTCGTCGTGAGATGGAGTCACTTTACAAGTGAAGCTACGCATTTCGATCTCCGAGAACTCGAATTCCAGTTTAAAATCTTTAGGAGCGACATATTCCGGAGTCGTGAATTCGGTCACCGAAATATCGGTAGTACGATGTCCGTACTTGTCGAAACCAAAAATAAAGATTTCGTAAGTGCTCTCCGGCTCAATACGCCACTCCAAATCGGCACCCATCTTGGTCGTCATTTCGCCTTTCTGCACCCATTCGTTGGTCTGCCAGTTGGGAGGGGTCCCATCGCCCAAGCCCGAACCGGACTGATACATATCCAGACGCTGGAGCAGACGCTCGACACAAGCGTTTTTACCGTATTTCTCGGCACTGCCACCGGGGTACATACCAATGAAATATCTCGTCTCCGGATTCGAGGGCGTAATCTTGATCTCGCAATCCTGAGCCATCACATTCAACGTCTCGACCTTAAACTCGCAATTGTCGGTTACAGGAATCTCTCCGGTCGTAACCGTGAAATACTCCTCGGCATTCTCACTGTTGATATTGTAGTTGTCATCCATACCGAAGCACCAGAAATAGTAATCGTTACCACCCCATACACGGTTTGTGAGAGACGTGTTCAACATGAACTTCTGCTCGCCCTGATAAAGAGTCGGACGCTGCTTACGCGCACTTGCCTGAAGTTCAGACAAATACTTAGCACTAGTCCATTCATCGACCTTGTAAACGAAGCTGTTCATCGTCGAAAACATCCATTTCGCATCCGGCTTGCTCGGAGTGATCGTTACCTCCACGTTGTAAGGATTGTTGTCAGGATAAGGCTCAGCATTCACCTGTTTGAAATCAACCGTGAAAGAGAGGTCGGTCATCTCGACATTCTTGGTCGTGAACTCCGCCTTGAAAAGGCTCGTAGTAGGTACACCATCAGACGTACAACCGTACACATACCCAATATATTCTGTATTGGCAATCAGGTCCGACACAGTATTGGTCTTCGAACCTTTCAAGAGTGATCTGACCCGAACGAGTTTCAACACCCTCGTCGAGTGCGGTGTAATCAAACTGAACGTATCCCGGCTCCCTGTAATTGAAATTCTTGATCCAATCCACGTTCGTCGTCGCCGTAACAACAGACGATTTATCGGCACCCTGAATTTCAGCTGTAATTTGCACCATCATCGTCGCTACAACCACTACTTGCACTTACCATTGCGAGCATGGCGACGAGCGCCATCGCAAAAGAAAAATACTTTTTCATAGAAAATAACAAGTGGTTTGGTGAAAGAGTTACCGGATCGAAATCCAGACACTCCTTCGGGGTTAATAAAAAATTAAAAGTTAGGTATTAAAAATAAAAAGCGAAAATCCACCACACAAGTATTATAGAATCTGTCTCTTATACAC
>ENA-UAOT01000002-UAOT01000002.1-human-gut-metagenome-genome-assembly--contig:-NODE-2-length-156302-cov-7.995392_pt1 | contig 156302 bp, 127 predicted proteins | sample MGYA00243475_ERZ654567 | MGnify/ENA primary metagenome ERZ654567 (study PRJEB26926, sample SAMN06164482) | human gut metagenome | biome: ENVO:00009003; feature: ENVO:2100002; material: ENVO:00002003... | reverse complement strand
CCGGATTCGCCGGATCGTCGGCCTACTACCTGCGCTACATGGACCCGCACAACGACCGGGCGCTCGTGGGCCGCGCCGCCAACGAATACTGGCGCAACGTCGATCTCTACGTCGGCGGCATCGAACACGCGACAGGACACCTGATGTATTCGCGCTTCTGGAACATGTTCCTCTACGACCTGGGATATGTCTGCGAACCGGAACCGTTCAAGAAACTCGTCAATCAGGGTATGATCCAGGGCCGTTCGAATTTCGTCTATCGCGTGGTCGGCACCAACAAATTCGTATCGCTCGGGCTGAAAGACCAGTACAAAACCCAGGAGATCCACGTCGATGTGAACATCGTGCGCAACGACATACTCGACCTCGACGCGTTCCGCGCATGGCGTCCCGAATTCAAGGATGCGGAGTTCATCCTCGAAGAGGGCAGGTACGTCTGCGGCTGGGCGATCGAAAAGATGTCGAAGTCGATGTTCAACGTCGTGAACCCCGACTACATCGTCGATAACTACGGCGCCGACACACTGCGCATGTACGAGATGTTCCTCGGCCCGCTCGAACAGTCGAAACCCTGGGACACAAACGGCATCGACGGCGTGCATAAATTCCTGCGCCGTTTCTGGGCACTGTTCTACAACCGCGAAGGACAACTGATCCTTACGGACGAAAAAGCTACGGACAAAGAGCTGAAGACGCTTCATAAAACGATCAAAAAAGTCCGCGAGGACATCGAAAATTTTTCGTTCAACACCTCGGTCGCCGCTTTCATGATCTGCCTGAACGAGTTGGGCGGCTGCTCGAAGCGCGAGATCCTCGAACCGCTGACCGTGCTGCTCGCCCCCTTCGCACCGCACATCGCCGAGGAGCTGTGGCACACGCTGGGACACACGACCTCGGTCTGCGACGCGCAATACCCCGTCTGCGAGGAGAAATACCTCGTGGAAAGTTCGTTCGAATATCCGGTTTCGGTCAATGGAAAGCTGCGTTTCAAAAAGGAATACGCCCTGACGCTCTCCCCGGCCGACATCCAGGCGGACATCGTACGCACGGACGAAGCGCAGAAGTGGCTCGAAGGCAAGGCCCCGAAAAAGATCATCGTCGTACCGGGCAAAATCATCAACATCGTAATCTAAACGACCGCTCTGCGGAATATGCGATTCGGGGGAGAAGCGAAAACTTCTCCCCCGAATCTTTTAACCGCTCCGCGATCAGGCGATCAGACCGGACAGATGAAATTTACGCTTGCAGTAGCGTTCGCACTGCATCGAAATATCATAACCCAACATGATGCCCAGCATGAAATCCTCCTCGGGAGTCAGTTTGTTCAGCGGTTTATCGACGAACGTCTGCACGGCGTCCAGGCAGCTACGCTTGCCGAAATAGAGATTGACCTTCTGCTCCGTTACCGGCTGCAACAGATAGTCGATGCCCTGACTGCGGAGCCGTTCGATCAGCAGCCCGGCACAGGTCGGGCACAGCGTGCAGAGCACCAGATCCCGAACGCCCTTACGGAATTCGTAGATATGATGCAGCAGCATCTTCATATTGTCGTATCGGCTGAAATCCCCGGCACTCATGGCATTCCGTTTTAGCCGATGGCGGCGATCCACAACTCCATCCGCATCTGGTTCTCGGCGTCCGACGCGCTGTCGTCCACGGCCCAGCCGATCGCCTCTCCGTCCTGACACAGCCGCGAACCGCACCCCGGATACTCCTCGGCGTCGAATCCCCCGACGAACGTGCAGCCCGTCGAAGCCAGTCCGTCCCGAATTTCGGCCATCGCATCGCAGAAAGTATCGCTGTAAATACCCGCATCGCCGCAGCCGAACAGCGCCACGCGGCGGCCGGAGAGGTCTTCCTTCCCCAACTTGTCGAGAAATCCCGGCCAGTCGTCCTGCAACTCTCCGCTGCCCCAGGTCGATGACCCCAACAACAGCAGATCGTATTTCTTCACATCTTCGACGGACGCAGCCGCCACATTATGCACATCGGCCTGTGCTACGCCGAGCCGCTCGGCGATCCTGGCAGCTACGGACTCCGTAGTCCCGGTCGTGCTGCCGAAAAAAATTCCTGTCATCTTTTTATCTGGTTTTATGAGTGAACTTCCTGTTGCAAAGGACGCGGATTTTCCGACAGCGGACAACCCCGCATTTTGGGGATTTTCCCGGGGCGCCCTCCCCGGAAAAAGCGTCGCCATATATGGGGATAACCGATAATCCGAAGCGGAATTCCGACATTCACCGCGCGGCACGGTCTTGCCGGGAGAGCACGGGCCGGGACAAATCCAAATAAATTTGGCATTGCTCCCCGCTTGCACTATCTTTGCATAAGATAGAGGCATTTCGGAAATCTTTGGGAATAAATTCTCCCGATTTCGCTCGGCTTTCACTATCTTTGTACCCAAATTAAATTATATGGCAGACAATTCCATACTCACCAGACTGGACGGTCTGAAGCTCAAATACGAAGAGATCGGCCAGAAACTCACCGATCCCGAAGTGATCGCCGACGTCAAGCAGTTCATCCAATTCAACAAGGAATACCGGGAGCTGGAACCGATCATCGAAGCCTCCGAACGCTACCGCACGGCCATCGCCAACCTGACCGAAGCCAAAGACATCCTGGCCAACGACAAGGACGAGGAGATGCGCGAAATGGCACGCGGGGAGATCGCGGAACTGGAACCGAAGATCGAAACCCTCGAAGAGGAGATCAAACTCCTGTTGATTCCCAAGGACCCGCAGGATGCCAAAAACGCGATCGTCGAGATCCGCGGCGGCACGGGCGGCGACGAAGCCGCCATCTTCGCCGGCGACCTGATGCGCATGTACACCAAATACATCGAATCCAAAGGCTGGAAGTACGAAATCACCTCCTTCTCGGAAGGCACGGCCGGCGGATACAAGGAGGTCGTGATGAAAGTCACGGGCAACAATGTCTATGGTACGCTCAAATACGAATCGGGCGTACACCGCGTGCAGCGCGTACCCCAGACCGAAACGCAGGGCCGCGTCCACACCTCGGCCGCTTCGGTGGCCGTGCTGCCCGAAGCCGAGGAGTTCGACGTAGAAATCTCGATGAACGACATCCGCAAGGATATCTTCTGCGCTTCGGGCCCCGGCGGACAGTCGGTCAATACGACCTACTCGGCGATCCGCCTGACGCACATCCCGACCGGTATCGTCGTGCAGTGCCAGGACCAGAAATCGCAGCTCAAGAACTTCGACAAGGCTTTCGAAGAACTTCGCACCCGCGTCTTCAACCTCGAATATTCGAAATACCTCGACGAAATCGCCTCGAAGCGCAAGACGATGGTTTCGACGGGCGACCGTTCGGCCAAGATCCGTACCTACAACTACCCGCAGGGGCGCATCACCGACCACCGCATCAACTACACGATCTACAACCTGTCGGCCTTCATGGACGGCGACATCCAGGACTGCATCGACCATCTGATCGTAGCGGAAAACGCCGAGCGCCTCAAGGAGAGCGAACTCTAACACACCTCCGACATGGCCCTTCCCGAAGGATTCGACGCGGAAGTCTATTCGGTCGTGGCGCAAATTCCCGCAGGGCGCGTAACGACCTACGGACAGATCGCCCGGCTGATCGGCATGCCGGGATATGCCCGCCACGTGGGACATGCACTGGCAGCGGCTCCCGCCGGACTTCCCTGCCACCGGGTCGTGAACAGCGCAGGCAGAACCGCACCCCATTGGACGGAGCAACGTCCGATGCTCGAGGCGGAAGGTGTCCGCTTCCGAAAAAACGGCTGCGTCGATCTGACCCGCTCGGGCTGGAAGGAGGTCACGCTCTGAAAGCAATATTCCGTGGCCGAAACCCGTTCTGCGGATAAACGAACCGTATGAAAAAACAGCTCATACTCCTGTTCACACTGATCTTCACCGGGATCTTTTCCGCTGCGGCACAGGACCCCATATACGTAGTCAACGGGCAGGTCGTAAGCGACATCCGCAACATTCCGCCCGGCGACATCGAATCGACCGAGATGCTGCCTGCCGACGAGCAGACCATCGCCCGATACGGAACAGAAGCCTCGAACGGCGTGATACTCATCACCCTGCGATACGACACCCCGGCCCGCTTCCCGGAAGCAGACGGCAGTTTCAACGACTATATTTCCGCACAGACCGAATGGGATGATTCTCTGCCGGCTGCACGGGTAGTCCTGCGTTACAAGATCACGACCGACGGGAGAACCGTCCCGACCGACGAGCTCGAAGCGACCGACCGAAGGCTGCGGCGCCGTGTGATCGACGCCGTCGAAAAAGCACCCCGCTGGCAACCCGCCATGCGCGACGGGAAGCCGGTCGAAAGCGAAGGGGTTCTGCGCGTACAACTGCCCGAGGGCAAAAGCATTCCGCGCCCCCTGGAATTCATCATGCGCTAAATCCGACCAAACCGCTCCGAAACTTGAAAACGAACTCACTCTCCGCATGGATCCTGGCCATCCGGCCGTACAGTCTGGGGAATTCCGTCATCCTCATTCTCATCGGATCGGCCCTGGCCTTCACCGACGGCGGCTTCCGCCCGGTCGTCGCTCTGCTGTGTCTTGTTTTCGCCGTGACGATGCAGTGTACGGCCAATCTGGTCAATGATCTCTGCGACTTTTTGAAAGGAGCCGACCGCCCCGACCGACTGGGTCCCGACCGCGCTTTCGCCAAAGGCTACATCACCCTGCGGGCGATGAAGAGCGGTATCGCGGCTTTCACTCTGGCGGCCTGTGCAGCCGGAGTGGGATTGCTGGCCCTCAGCGGCTGGAACTGGTGGCTCCTGCTGGTGGGTGCCTCCTGCATTGTCTTCGCCTATTTTTACACGGCAGGCCCGTGGCCGCTGGCCTATCACGGTATGGGCGACATAGCCGTCATCCTTTTCTTCGGCCTGATTCCCGTCGGATTCACCTACTACCTCCAGTGCGGAGGGTGGAGCGGAGAAACCGCCGTAGTCGGACTGGCCTGCGGCATGGTGATCGACACGATGCTCATGATTAACAATTTCCGCGACCGGGAGGAGGACCGCCGCTGCAACAAGCGCACGATCGTCGTCTGCCTCGGGGCCGCAGCGGGGCGCTGGGGTTACCTGGCTCTGGGCACAGGAGCCATCCTGCTGTGCCTCTCGCTGTTGGCCGAAGGCCGTATCGCCGCAGCTCTGCTGCCTCTGCCCTACCTTGCAGTCCATATCGCCACATGGCGCAAGATGGTACGCATCGACCACGGCGAAGAGCTGAACGTCTGCCTCGGCGAAACGGCCCGCAACATCCTGCTCTTCGGCGCCCTGCTGACCGCAGGCATCCTGCTCGACAAAATCCTGTGCTGACAACGGTCGGCACCTACTGTCCCCGCCCCGACCGCACTTCGCAGCGGGTATCATGCCCGATTTCCGAAATTCCGACGATCCCGACCCAAAGTCGGACACAACGACCGTCGCACGGCAGACCGACAGCGCCATCCCCGGAAACCGACCGTCCCCGAACGATCGACCTGCCGGACCGAGATTCGCGGCCTTCGCAGAAAAGAGGGTACGGTCCGCACAAGCTCGAACCACCGGAGATCGAACGAGCGCAAAGGACCCCAGCCCACTCTGCCCGGCGAAAAGACGGAAAACCCGAAATAAAGTTCGGTTCATCGCCCTTCTTCCGTTATCTTTGCTCAAGATCGGAGGCGATTCGGCAATCCTTGCGTCGAAGCCCGCACGATTGCCCCTGTCTTTCGCTATCTTCGCAGAAAATAGGAGGCGCCTCGGAAAACCGGGAACAAGTTCCCGTTTTCTCCCGGCTTTCACTATCTTTGTCGTCATGCAAAACCACCTGACACTCTCCCAGCTCCAAAAACTCGTCAAAGCGACGCTCGACGAAGCGTTCGCCCTGCCCGTATGGGTCAGTGCCGAAATCGCGGAAATCAAGATCAACTATTCGGGGCATTGTTACCTCGAACTGGTCGAAAAGGGCGGCGACAACGGCGTACCGCTCTCGCAGGCCCGGGCGGTCATCTGGCGCACGGCTTACGCCCGCATCGCCGGCTATTTCGAGGCCGAAACGGGTCAGCGACTGGCCGCAGGCATCCGCATCCTGGCCCGGGTGATGATCTCCTACCACGAACTGTACGGTTTCTCGCTCAACATCCTGGACATCGACCCGACCTTCACGCTGGGCGACATGGAACGGCAGCGGCAGATCACCATCGAGCGGCTCCAGCGCGAAGGAGTCTGGGACATCAACCGCGAAAATCCTCTGCCGCAGGTAGTACAGCGTATCGCCATCGTTTCGAGTCGCCAGGCAGCGGGCTATCAGGATTTCTGCAAGGAGTTGGGCAAAAGTCCCTATGCTTTCTCCCTGACGCTTTTCGACGCTTTCATGCAGGGCGCCGGTGCCGAGGATTCGATCGTGGCGGCTCTCGACGCCGTGGCCGACCGCATGGACGATTTCGATGCGGTCGTACTGATCCGGGGCGGCGGGTCGGCCAGCGACCTGAACTGTTTCAATGCCTACCGCCTCTGCGCTCACATCGCCCAATTTCCCCTGCCGATCCTCACGGGCATCGGCCACGACAAGGATACGAGCGTCGCGGACATGGTGGCCCACACGGCACTTAAAACCCCGACAGCCGTCGCCGGATGGCTCGTCGAACGGATGACGGGCGTCGAGGGATGGCTCGACACCGCCGCCCTGCAACTGCGCGACGCCTCGGCGGGCATCTTCCGCCGCCATGAACTGCGGCTCGCGGAGCTCGGCAGCGAAATCGCGCATCAAAGCGCCCTCCTGCTCCTGCGCCGCAACGAACAGCTCTCCCGCTGGAGCGATGAGCTTTCGGCCGCTGTCGGCGAGCTCCTGCGGCGGCAACACACACGGCTTACGACCGCCGAAGAGCTGATCGCAAGCCGTTCGCCCGAACATATTCTCTCGCTGGGGTTCGCCATCGTACACCGGGGCGATGAAACCGTCACCTCGGCCAAAGGGCTTTCCTCCGGCGACACCCTGCGGGTGGAACTGGCCGACGGCACATTCGATACAATCGTAAAATAAGCAACCTGACAATATGGCAAAGAAAGAGATCACCTATACCGAAGCGATGAACGAAATCGAGCAGATCCTCGACCGCTTCCGCCGCGAAGAGATGACCGTCGATTCGCTGACCAAGGAGGTCAAGCGGGCTACCGAACTGATCGCCCTCTGCAAGGAACGGCTGCACCGGACGGAAGAGGAGCTGAAAAAAATCTCCGAATAAGATGAAAAGGCTGATTCGCTGGGCACTCAATCACCTGCCCCGCACGTTTCTGCAACGCATCGCCGGAATATCGGTTCCGGTGCTGGGATGGTTTTATATCGGCCGGGGCGTCGAATGTCCCGTCTGCGGCACCCGGCGGCGCAAGTTCCTGCCCTACGGCTACGTCCACTCCCGCCCGAACGCCCTCTGCCCCCGCTGCCTCTCGCTCGAACGGCACCGCCTGCTATGGCTCTACCTGCAACGCGAAACCGACCTGCCGACCGCGTACCCCCGCATCCTGCACATCGCTCCCGAAGTGTGCCTGATGCGCAAACTGCGCAAACATTACGACGGTCACCCGGGCCTGTACCTCACCGCCGACCTCGAAAGTCCGCTGGCCGACCTACATTTCGACGTGCAGCACATTCCCCTCGAGGACGATTTTACGGACGTGGTGATCTGCAATCACATCCTGGAACATGTCGAAGACGACCGGCAGGCGCTGCGCGAACTCCACCGCATCCTGAAACCCGGCGGCTGGGGCGTCGTCCTGTCGCCGATGGATTTTTCGCGTGAAGAGACCTTCGAGGACGACTCGATCACCGATCCGGCTGAGCGCACGCGAATTTTCGGCCAGTACGACCACCGGCGCATCTACGGCCGCGACTACGCCGACCGGCTGCGCAGTGCCGGATTCGAAGTCGCCGACATCGACTTCGCCGCCTCGCTCACCGAAGCCGAGCGCCGTCTGTACGCCCTGCCCGACGACCATATTTACGTCGTTTACAAAGTCCGGGAGTAAAACCTCACTCCTATCACAAAGCGAGCGGACGATAACCACAGTACAGCAAGCGACCGAGCTTGTTTTCCGAAATAAAAAATCCCCGGCCTCGCGGTCGGGGATTTTTTCATCTATGCGATCAAGGATTATTTCTCCTCCTTGGCAGCCGCTTCCATCGCGTCCTTGAGTTCGGCCAGACCGGCGATGTCGCCCAGCGTGGTCTTCTCGACCGAAGCGTTGATCTTCTTCACCGAAGACTTGGTAGCCTCGGCAGAAGCCTTTCTTTCGGCAGCCTGCTCGGCGCGCTCGGCGCGTTTAGCCTCTTCGAAAAGACGAGTGTGCGAAAGCGTGATGCGCTTGGTAGCCTTCGAGAATTCGATCACCTTGAACGGCAGCTTCTCGCCGACCGTCGCCGTCGTGCCGTCCTCTTTCACCAGCTGACGCATCGGAGCGAAGCCCTCGACGTTCTCGCCCAGCGATACGATGGCACCCTTGTCGGTCATCTCGGTAATCGTACCTTCGTGTACGCTATCGACAGAGAACTGACCCTCGAACTCGTTCCAGGGATTCTCCTCGAGCTGTTTGTGGCCCAGCGACAGACGGCGGTTCTCCTTATCGACCTCCAGCACTACGACCTCGATCTCGGCGCCTACCGACGTAAATTCGCCCGGATGCTTGATCTTCTTGGTCCAGCTCAGGTCGGAAATATGGATCAGGCCGTCGATACCCTCCTCGATCTCGACGAACACGCCGAAATTGGTGAAGTTGCGAACCTTGGCCTTGCATTTCGTTCCTACGGGATAGCGGGTTTCGATATCGGCCCAGGGATCGGGAGTAAGCTGCTTGATGCCCAGCGACATCTTGCGCTCGTTACGGTCGAGGGTCAGGATGACTGCCTCTACCTCGTCGCCTACCTTCATGAAATCCTGTGCCGAACGCAGGTGCTGGCTCCAGGACATCTCCGATACGTGGATCAGACCCTCGACACCCGGTGCGATCTCGACGAACGCGCCGTAGTCGGCCATCACGACAACCTTGCCCTTCACGTGGTCGCCCACCTTCAGGTTGGGATCCAGCGCCTCCCAGGGGTGCGGAGCGAGCTGCTTCAGACCCAGAGCGATACGCTTCTTGGCATCGTCGAAATCGAGGATAACCACGCGAATCTTCTCGTCGAGCGAAACGATCTCTTCGGGGTGATTGACGCGGCCCCACGACAGGTCGGTGATGTGGATCAGACCGTCCACGCCGCCCAGATCGACGAACACGCCGTACGAAGTGATGTTCTTGACCGTACCCTCGAGGATCTGGCCCTTCTCGAGCTTCGACATGATTACCTGCTTCTGCGCCTCGAGCTCGGCCTCGATCAGCGCCTTGTGCGAAACGACGACGTTACGGAACTCCTGGTTGATCTTCACAACCTTGAACTCCATCGTCTTATCTACATATACATCGTAGTCGCGGATCGGCTTCACGTCGATCTGCGAACCCGGCAGGAAGGCCTCGATGCCGAATACATCGACGATCATACCGCCCTTGGTGCGGCACTTGATGTAACCCTTGATGATTTCGTCCTTCTCGAGGGCCTCGTTCACACGATCCCACGACTTGAGCTGACGCGCCTTCTTGTGCGAAAGAGCCAGCTGACCGTTCTTATCCTCGGCAGACTCGACGTAAACCTCGATCTTGTCGCCTACCTTCAGATCCGGGTTGTAACGGAACTCCGAAATGGGGATGATACCCTCGCTCTTGTAGCCGATATTGACGACCACTTCGCGCTTGTTGATACCGATGACCGTACCTTCGGTCACCTCGTTTGCGGCGATGTTCGAAAGAGTCTTGTCATAAGCCTCGCCGATCTGCTCTTTGGGCTGGTCGTAAACGCCCAGGTCGTTTTCAAACGCGTTCCAGTCAAAGTTCTCGTTTGCAACTTTTTTTGCTTCTTCCATGTGGAAATTAAATGCGATGCAATCGCTCGTTAAATGGTTAATAATAAAACACTCCCCTTGCGCATCGTGCGCATACGGGGAGTGCAAAGATAGGAAGAAATCGGCAATCTGCAAACTTTCGACCTTTTTTACGCAGAAAATCAATGCGTATGGACGGGCAGCGGAGCCGAAGGCACGGCCGGGCCGCGATAGGAGCGGATCACCAGCCCCACGCCGAAGAAGATAACCAACGCGCAGAGCGCCGTATCCAGATGCAGGCGGTCGAGGCCCATCGCCACCGACAAAATCACCGCCAGAACGGGTTGCAAGTAGGTATAGATGCTCGAAACGGTCGGCTGCACGTATTTGAGCGAATAGTTCAGCAACAGGTTCGGGACATACGTCGGCACGAAGACCACGAACAACGTCGCCAGCAGGATGTCGGTATCCATCGCCGCGAAATCGGTATGCACCAACTCCCGGGCGCCGAACGGAAGCACCATCAGCGCCGCCAGACAATAGACCCAGCGCAACATGGTGACTACATCGTACCTGGCGATCAGTTTCTTGAACCAGACCATGTAGCAGGAAGTAGCCAGGGCGCAGCCCGCGATCATCAGGTTTCCGATCAGGCTGGAGTGCGTATGTCCGCCGCCGGCTCCCAGCAAGACGACACCCACCGCACCTGCCATGCCCAACACCAGACCGGCGATCTTGAGGCGCGTGAATTTATCGATACCGAGCACCACGGAAATAAGCAGTACCAGCAGCGGCGTGATCGTGTCGATGATCGATCCGTCGATGGGCGACGTGCGGGACAAACCGTACATGAGCAGCACCTTACGGATCACGCCGATCAGCAGGGCCGCACCGATCATCGTCTTGATGTCCTTGCGGGCGATCGGCCGGGCCTTGCTCCACAACAGGGGCACGAGCGAAAAGAGGGCCGCCGCGCAAAGCGAAGCGGTAACCAGCGCGATCGGGGCCACGTACTTCGACAGTACGAGGTTGTAAAAGGGATAGTCGCATGCCCAGATGATGTTGCACAACAGCAACGCCAAATGGGACTTCACCAAAAGATTCAACGGAGTCGCTTGCACCATACGCTAAAGAAGCTGCCGCCTGCGGATCCGGCAACCTGCCGAACCGTCGCGGTTTCCATGCATTCCGGGCAAATACCGTGCAAGACACAACCGACAAGCCGGACACTGCGCCGAAACGCCTCGGAAAATCCGACCGTTTCGGCCGAACCCCAGCTCCCCGCTGCCAACAAAACGCCGGAGCCCGACCGCCCCGGCGCATAATACCCGACTCGCCGATCCTCTTCCTTCGAAGAAAGGCCCGGATCAATCGTCGTCACGATCGTCGTGGTCCTCCCGGTCATCGTGCTGACCTGCGACCGACTGCCGGAGCGTATTGTCGGGTGCGAGGGGTTTGCCGCCGTTGGCGACGTATTCCATCAATACGTCGGGCACGAGCCACTGCGTAGTCTCGCCGTTCGTATATTCGAGTCCCCGGTAATTCTTGAAAACATAGTCGCCCATCGCCACCCTGTATTTACGGCCGGGCACCAACCCGGGAAAGATCACCTCCACCGCATCGTACCCGTCGGTACGGATCACGTACGGTGCGGTCGAGAAGAGGTCGATCCGATGCGACTCGCCCTTATTGACCGTGTCGTTGTATTTGGTCAGCACCATTTTGCTCATCTGTTCGGGCGTCATCTCCATCACGCTGACCGAAGAAATGAAAGGATCCAGGTCATATATGTCGCTCCGTGTCAGGTCGCCTTTCGAAAGGCTGTCGCGGCGAATCCCCCCGTAGTGGTAGAAAGCCACGTCGCTGCCCGACTTGCGTTTGAGCGCCTGGAGGAAGATGTTGGCCACCCCCACCTTGTCGGCCGTAGCGGTCAGCTCTCCGGCCTTCTCCTTCAACACCGGATTGTTGCGGTAGGCCTCGACCATCTCCTGATAAACCGGGTCGGGCGCGTAGTCGGTCAGCGGAACCAGCCGGAACGACAGGGACAAGATCTCCTTGCCTCGCAGACGCACCTCGGTAACCCCCACCATGTTCAGGTTGCGGCCCGTCTGCGTAATGAGCACGCCGTCCTCCACCTCGTTGATCCGCTCGTGGCTGTGTCCGCCGATAATCAGGTCGTATTCCGAGGCTTCGTCGGCCAGTTCCCGGTCGTATTTCGAACCGATGTGCGTCAGCGCCACCAGCACCTGACAACTGTCGCGCAGGTATTCGTACTCCTCGAGCGTCTGCACGGCATCCGTAAAACGCAATCCTTCGAAGATGGCGTCGTGGCCGTCCGGATGGTTGTTGTACCCGTAATTGGTCACCGCAGCGACGAAAGCGAACTTCTCCCCTTCACGATCGAGAATGACATAGGGTTTCAACTGCGGAATCGGCGAGTTCTCGCTGACCATGTTGGCGCAGATCACCGGGAAACGGCAATAGTCGATCGCTTCGGCCAGCGTCTGCTGCCCCACGTCGAACTCGTGGTTGCCGAGCGTGGCCACGTCGTACCCCAGCTCGTTCATCAGCTCCAACACGGGACGCCGTCCTTCGGCCTGGTCCACATAGGCGTTGCCTGTCCAGCGGTCGCCGGCATCGACCAGGATCACCGACGCCGTGTCCCGACACTCGGCAACGGCCGTCGCCAACTGCGGAAAATTCTGGATTTGGGCATGTATATCGTTCGTTGATAATATGATAACTACTTTTTCACGAGGTGCGCACGCACACAACGCCGCACACAGCAACAGCAAAATACCCAAGAAGATTTTTTTCATCACAAATAGAGTTTACGTTTGTCAAAGTTAGGAAATAATTGTATTTTTACGCGATTTATGAACAAAAATATGTCAGACACCCTTCCGGTCATCTGCGAAAACGCAGGACGGACGATCGAGGTCGCGATGGGCACGACCCTGCTCGAAGTCGAACGGCAGCTCCGGCTCGACGGGCCGCATCCGTTCCTGGCCGCCTATGTCAATAACCGCATCAAGGAACTCAACTACAGAATATACAAACCGGTAACGGTCCGGTTCATCGACATCACCTCCTTCGAAGGAATCCGGGTATATCAGCGCACGATCTCGTTCATCCTGCAAAAGGCGGTCCGGGAGCTGTTCCCCGACCGCACGCTCTACATCCGGCACTCGCTGGGGGCAAGCGGTTTCTACTGCGAAATATCGGGCTTCGGACCGATTCCCGCCGAACACCTCGACGCGATCAAGGCCCGCATGCGAGGGATCATCGACCGCAACCTGCCGATCCAGGGGGTGAAGATGCTCACCGACACGGCCCGCAAAATCTACGAAGGGTTCGGAATGGCCGATAAAATCGCCCTGCTCGACTCCCGGCCGAGGTTATACAGCAAAATTTATACGATCGACTCCCTGCCGGGTTATTTCTACGGAGCCCTGACCCCTTCGACGGGTTACACTCCGCAGTTCGACCTGCACCCCTATTACAACGGCTTCTTCATCGCCCTGCCGCTGCGGACCGACCCGACGCGACTGCATCAGAGCGTCCACCAGGAGAAGATGTTCGACGTCTTCCACCAATACCAGTCGTGGGTGGAGATCATGGGCGTTCCGACCGTCGGACAGCTCAACTCGAAAGTTCTCGCGGGCGACGCCAGCGAGCTGATCAAGATCGCAGAGGCGTTCCATGAAAACAAGCTGGCCCAGGTGGCCGGCTGCGTCGCGGAGGCCAACCGCGAACGGGGCGTGCGGCTGGTGTTGATTTCAGGCCCTTCGTCCAGCGGCAAGACCACCTTCGCCAAACGGCTGGGCGTACAGCTCCGGGTCCTGGGACTCAACCCGGTACTGATCTCGCTGGACGACTATTTCGTGGACCGCGAAAAGACGCCACGCGACGAAAACGGAGAGTACGACTACGAGGCACTCGAAGCGATCGACCTCGAACAGTTCAACGACCATCTGAAACGCCTCGAACGGGGCGAGAGCGTCGATATTCCGCGTTACGACTTCATCTCCGGCACCCGCCAGTGGCACGACAACCCCTTGCAGCTCGACGAGCGGTCGGTACTGATCGTCGAAGGTATCCACGGACTGAACCCGGCCCTGACGCCCGGCGTTCCCGAATCCCGGAAATTCAAGATCTACGTTTCCTGCTTCACCTCGGTGGCCCTCGACAACGTGTCGCGCATCGCCACCTCCGACAACCGGCTGCTGCGCCGCCTGACGCGCGACTACCGCACGCGGGGCAACGACGCCCTTTCGACGCTCGCCCGCTGGGAAAGCGTCCGCCGGGGCGAGGAGAAGCACATCTTCCCCTACCAGGAGAATGCCGACGTGATGTTCAATTCGTCGCTCTTCTACGAAATTTCGGTCCTGCGCCGCTTTGCCGAACCGATCCTGCGGGAAGTACCCGATACGGTCCCCGAATACGGCGAGGCCAAACGCATGCTCAAGTTCCTCGACAACTTCATCCCGATCTCTCCCGAAGAGATCCCGCCCACGTCGCTCCTGCGGGAGTTCATCGGAGGCAGCAGTTTCAAATATTGATCCCGAACGAATAAATTCGAATTACAAATCATAAAAAATCATTCTCAAAATCCTATGTTTGATAAATTTTCCGACCGCCATATCGGCGTCACCAATCCCGAGGATTTGAAAGCGATGCTCGCCGTGATCGGCGTCAAATCCGTCGATGAGCTCATCGCACAGGTCATTCCTCAGTCTATCCGCCTGAAACAGCCGCTCGCCCTGCCCCAGGGCATGAGCGAATACGAATTCGCGAATCACATCCAGGCCCTCGCAGCCAAGAATCGCACCCTGCGTTCGTTCATCGGCATGGGTTACTACCCCTGCGCCGTACCGGCCGCCATCACGCGCAACGTCTTCGAGAACCCCGCCTGGTACACTTCGTACACCCCCTATCAGGCCGAGATTTCGCAGGGACGCCTTGAGGCGCTGCTGAATTTCCAGACCGCCGTCATTTCGCTGACAGGCATGGAGATCGGCAACTGTTCGCTGCTGGACGAAGGCACCGCAGCCGCCGAAGCGATGCTGATGATGTTCTCGCTCCGCTCGCGCGAAGCGGTCAAGGAGGGACGCAACCAGCTTTTTGTCGATCGCAACATCTTCCCCCAGACGCTCGACGTACTGATCACCCGCAGCGAGCCGTTCGGCATCGAACTGGTGATCGACGACTACAATACGTATGAATTCACCGGCAAGGAGTTCGGCGCCATCGTACAGTACCCCGCCGCCAACGGCGAGGTGCGCGACTACGCCGCCTTCACCGAAGCGGCCCATGCCAAAGGCGCCCTGGTAACGGCTGTCGCCGACCTGCTGTCGCTCGCCCTGCTGAAGGCTCCGGGCGAATGGGGAGCCGACATCGTCGTCGGCACGACGCAGCGTCTGGGTATTCCGATGGGCTTCGGCGGCCCGAGCGCCGGCTACATGACCACGCGCGAAGCGTATAAGCGCAACATGCCGGGCCGCATCATCGGCGTATCGATCGACCGTCTGGGCAACCGTGCGCTCCGCATGGCGCTCCAGACCCGCGAACAGCACATCAAGCGCGAGCGTGCCACCTCGAACATCTGCACCGCTACGGCACTGATGGCTTCGATGGTCGGCTTCTACTGCGTCTATAACGGCGCCGAAGGTCTGCGCCGCTCGGCCAAGACGGCCCACACGGCAGCCGTAACGGTAGCCAAGGCGCTCGAAGCGATGGACTACAAACTGGCAGCCAAGAACTTCTTCGACACGCTCGAAGTAGAGGCGGAAGCCGCCGTCGTACAGTCGCTGGCGCTCGAACGCGGCATCAACTTCTTCTATCCTTCGGAGGATCGGGTTCGTTTCTCGTTCGACGACGTGACCACCCCCGAGGAGGTGAACGAGGTAATCGCCATCTTCGCCGAGGCCAAAGGCAAAAAAGCCAAGGCCGTCAAACTGTCGGAGGAGATTACCATCCCGGCCGCGATCCTGCGCCAGTCGGAGTTCCTGACCGAACGCGTCTTCAACACCTACCGCTGCGAAAGCGACCTGATGCGTTACATCAAACGCCTCGAGCTGCGCGACATCTCGCTGGCAAATTCGATGATCTCGCTCGGCTCCTGCACCATGAAACTCAATGCCGCAGCCCTCATGCAGCCCCTGTCGCTCGCCGGGTTCCAGAACATGCACCCGTTCGCTCCCGCCGACCAGACCGAAGGCTACCGCGAACTGATCGACGGGCTGGCCGCCGACCTGGCGACCATCACCGGCTTCGCCGCCTGCTCGCTGATGCCCAATTCGGGCGCCGCAGGCGAATACACGGGACTGATGGTGATCCGCGCCTATCACCAGAGCCGGGGCCAGGGCTACCGCAACATCGTCCTGATCCCCTCGTCGGCACACGGCACCAACCCCGCTTCGGCAGCGATGGCCGGCATGAAGATCGTCACGGTCGGCTGCGACGCCAACGGCAATATCGACGTGGAGGACCTGAAGGCCAAAGCCCAGGAGCACAGCTCGGAGCTGGCCTGCATGATGATCACCTACCCCTCGACGCACGGCGTATTCGAGAGCCGCATCCGCGAGATCGTGGATGCCGTACACGACGCCGGCGGACAGGTATATATGGACGGCGCCAACATGAACGCCCAGGTAGGTCTCACGAACCCCGGCTACATCGGTGCGGACGTCTGCCACCTGAACCTGCACAAGACCTTCGCAATGCCTCACGGCGGCGGCGGCCCGGGCGTAGGTCCGATCTGCGTGGCGGAGCACCTCCGCAAGTTCCTCCCCTCGCATTCGATCGTCCCCACCGGCGGCGACGAAGGCATCACGGCCGTGGCATCGGCACCCTGGGGTTCGGCCATGCTCTTCCCGATCACCTACGGTTACATCAAGATGCTGGGCGGCGAAGGTCTGAAAGCGGCTACCGAGATGGCGATCGTGAACGCCAACTACATGTCGTCGGCCCTCAAGTCGGAGTACCGCACCTACTATTCGGGTGAAACGGGCCGCGTGGGTCACGAGATGATTCTCGACCTGACCCACTTCAAGAAAGACTACAACATCGACTGCGGCGACATCGCCCACCGTCTGATGGACTACGGCTTCCACGCCCCGACGCTCTCCTTCCCGGTACACGAAACCCTGATGGTCGAGCCTACGGAATCGGAGCCGAAAGCCGAAATGGACCGCTTCATCGCCACGCTCATCCAGATCAAGCGCGAGTGCGAGGAGGCCGCCGCTTCGGGCGAAGCGGACAATGTGGTGGTGAACGCTCCCCACACGGCTGCCGAAATCTGCGGCGAATGGTCGCATCCCTACACGCGCGAAAAGGCGGCGTTCCCGCTCGACTTCATCCGCGAGTCGAAATTCTTCCCCTACGTGTCGAAGATCGACAACGGCTACGGCGACCGCAACCTGGTCTGCCGCTGCATGGAGTAGCCCGGGACTCTGCATGAAAAAGGAGGGACGCGGACTGCGCCCCTCCTTTTATTTCACCCCGAAGGATTCGGGCCTAAAAACTCAACCCGGCACGCAGGACGATACCTCCCAGCCCGCTCGAAGTGTCGGGAGCAGTCTGCTGCTGCACCTGGAATCCGAAGTCGATGTTCAGTGCCAGGACACTCCCCAAACCGAATTTCACACCGACGGCCGGCGCAGCATAAATACCGCCGTGCTTGTGGATGCCGTAACCGATATCCACTTTCAGATAGGGGGAAATCCGCCGGTCGAGGAAATAAACCTTCATATCGGCGAAAATCGGGACGAACGAACGGCCTCCGTCGGTGTACTCCCTGAAACTATCGTCCGGCATATCTCCCCGGGCGGAATAGTAGTTCCAGGCCACACCCAGGCCGACGAACAGTCGCGGGCCGATACGCACGCCGTGGACGGTTTCCAGGACGAAACGGTCGTAGGCGTTCGATCCTACTCCGAAAGCGGTCCCCACACCGACCTCTCCCTGATAACGAATCCCCTGCCCGCTCTGCGCGAATACTGCGGGGAAGCACCACAGCGCCATGATCCATGCGAAGAATAATTTTTTCATCGTTTTCGCGTTAATAATACAATGTATAAATCCGTTTATTTCATCCCGATTGCAAAATCCGGGCGAAAATCGTATCTTTGTCACAATTACACTCAAATAATTTTCTGAAAACAATGAAAGTAGAAAAAAACAAAATGGTAGCGGTCGATTACAAACTGACCGTTGACGGCGCAATCGCAGACCAGTCCCAGCCGGGCGCTCCCCTCGAGTTCATCTGCGGAACAGGCATGCTGCTCCCCAAATTCGAGGAGGCGATCCTGGGCAAAGAGCCGGGCGAGAAGGTTGCCTTCACGCTCTCTCCGAAGGACGGTTACGGCGAGGTGATCGCCGAAGCGATCGTCGATCTGCCTAAAAATACATTCATGGTGGACGGCAAACTGGCCGAAGATATCCTCTTCGCAGGTTCGCAGGTGCCGATGAGCGATGCACAGGGCAACCGCATGATCGGTACCATCAAGGAGGTAGGCGAAGAGACCGTGAAAATGGACTTCAACCATCCGATGGCCGGCAAGACCCTCAATTTCGAGGTAGAGGTCATCTCGGTACGCGACGTAACGCCCGAAGACCTGCAATCGGCAGGCGGCTGCAGCTGCGGTTGCGACGGCGGCTGCGGCGATCATGAGGGAGGTTGCAGCGACCACAAGGGAGGCTGCGGCGAGGGCTGCTGCCACTAATCCGACACCGGGAAAGCGTTCCCGTACGCTTTTCTTCAATCCTGCAAGTGGAGAGCCTTCGGTTTTCCACTTGTTTTTATCTTCCCTTCATCCTGTTATCCATGCTCCATTCGATCCGCCAATTCATCGAGGCTCTTCAAGATCCCTATGGGCTGACCCGCACGCTGGGAGAAATCGAAGTGTGCCGTTCTTCGGACGGCGACCCCCTGCGCTGGGTCGGCAACAGCGCGGTGGTTTTCAAAATCCGCTGCGGCAGCCGGTACAAAATGCTCAAATGCTACACACGGCCTATGGAGCACCTCGAAGCGATCTATCAAGAGAAACTCCTGCGGCAAGAGCTTTACGTTTGGCAGGCCGACGGGCAGGCCGACGGGCAGGGCGAGTGGTGCGACGTGGTCGTGGACGACTGGATCGAAGGAATCACGCTCTACGAATCCGTTATGCGGAGCGCCGACTCCGGCGACAAAGCGCACCTCAGCAACTTGGCCCGACAGTTCGACCGCCTGGCGCTGGAACTTCTCGAAAGCGACTGGGCGCACGGGGACCTGAAACCCGAAAATATTCTGCTGGATGAGAGCGGCACGCTCCGTCCGGTGGATTTCGATGCGATGTTTCTTCCCGTCTTCGCCGGAGAGAAAAGTCCCGAGCTGGGCACGGCAGCCTACCAGCACCCCGGACGCACGGCGGAGGATTTCGACGCGTCGATCGACGACTACTCCATCGCCACGATCTCTACGACCCTGCACGCGCTGGCGCTCGAACCCGGACTGCTCGCCCGCTACAACCGGGGAGAGGGACTGCTGCTCTCGCCCCGGGAAATCGTCCGGCACGGCTGTGCGGCCCACGCAGAATGCCTCGCACTGTTCGAAAAGGCGGGCGACGCCGTCCGCTATCGCATCGCCCGGGTGCTCAAATCCCCGCTGATGCGCCTGCCGAACTTGAAGCCGCTCGTCCGATACGCCGTTTGCGGGCCCGAAACTCCGGCCGACCGGGGCGAACTCTTCGTCCGGGACGGACTGTGGGGTTTCAAAATCGGAGAACGGGAATTGATCCCACCCATATACGACGCCGGTTTCGACTTCTCCGAAGGCTTGGCCGCCGTCCGCACGGGACGCTGCTGGCATTTCATAGACTCCACCGGGGCCGTAGCGATCGACTGTTCGGACTGCAACGCGGTAAAACCGTTCGCAAACGGCCGGGCGATCGTCGTCCGCGACGGACAACGTCTGGCCATCGGCCGCAAGGAACCCCGAACCACCTTGCATATTTGACGGCGAACAACTATCTTTATCCGAAGAATACCTGTTCCGACAGGGTTGTTTCGCGGCAATCCGAAAAATAAATTTTCGATTGCCCGTCGCTTTGACTATCTTTGCAAAAGATAGAAGGCGACTCGGACAAGTTCGGACAAGTTCGGACAAGTTCGGACAACCGACGGTCGAAGCAGAGGGCACTCGTGAACTCTGCCACGCAAAAAAAGAAACTAAAAGGGATGTTTGGCTCGCCGTCCACCTTTCGCTATCTTTGACATAGTTTTAGATAGGATGCGCCTCGAAAAACCGGGAATAAGTTCCCGTTTTCTCCCGGCTTTCGCTATCTTTGCAGAAGATCGGAGGCAGTTCGGCAATCTTTGCGTGCAAGCCCGCACGATTGCCCTCACCTTTCACGATCTTTGTCTTCAATATTTCGAATCGCAACGACGACATGACGGAATACAGAAAACCGACACCGGCCGAAATCGAGGCGCTCACGGCCGCCGGAAACAGCGCGGAAAATTGGGATGCCATCGAAGTCGCACAAGACTTCACCCCGGCCCAACTTTCGGGCTGTCGGCTAGAAGGACGCGTACAGATCGGGCGGGGAGCACGGCTGCGCCGCTGCACCATACGCAACTACCGCATCGGCGAAGAGGCGCTGATCGAAGGGGTTACGGCGCTCGAATGCCGCCGCGAATCCTCGTTCGGCAACGGAGTCCGGGTCGCCGCCATCAACGAGAACGGCGGACGTACCGTACGGATCTACGACCAACTCACCGCCCAGACCGCCTACATCCTGGCCGTCTATCGCTATCGCCCCGAGGCTGTCGAAGCCATCGAACGAATGATCGAACGCTACGCCACAGAGCGCCGCGACACCCTCGGTACCGTTGGTCCGCACGCACGCATCACCGGCGCCCGTTTCATCCGGGAGGTCAATATCGGGGAAGGAGCGACGATCGACGGAGCATCCCTGTTGGAAAACGGCACGGTCTGCGCCGGAGCTTATGTCGGCATCGACGTCCAGGCCCGCGATTTCATCGCCGCAGAAGGAGCCCGCATCGACGGCGGCACGCTTCTCGAACGCTGCTTCGCCGGCGAATGCTGCACGCTGGACAAACACTTCACGGCCGTCGATTCGCTCTTTTTCGCCAACAGCCACTGCGAAAACGGAGAGGCCGTTTCGATCTTCGCGGGTCCCTACACCGTTTCGCACCACAAATCCTCGCTGCTGATCGCCGGAATGTTCTCGTTCTTCAACGCCGGCAGCGGCGCCAACCAGAGCAACCACCTCTTCAAGAGCGGCGCAGTGCACCAATCCATCCATGCGCGGGGATGCAAATTCGGCAGCAGCACCTACATCATGGCTCCGGCCATCGAAGGACCCTTTACGCTGGTCCTGGGCCGCCATACGCAGCATCACGACACCTCGGCATTTCCGTTCTCCTACCTGGTGGAACAGGACGGACGTTCGGCGCTGATGCCGGGCGCCAATCTCACCAGCTACGGCACCGTGCGCGACATCGGGAAATGGCCCGAACGCGACCGGCGCACCGTCAAACGCGACCGGATCAACTTCGAGGAGTACAACCCCTATCTGGCCGGAGGAATGATCGATGCGGTCAATAGCCTCAACTCGCTGGCGGAAGCGCACCCCGACGCGGAGAGTTATGTCCACAACCACGCCCTGATCCGCTCCACGCAGCTGCAAAGGGGCCTGAAGCTCTACAATAAGGCGATCGTCGCCTCGCTCGGCGCGATGCTCCGAAACGGCGAACCGGGTCGTGCGGACGGCACGGGCCGCTGGAACGATGTGGCGGGGCAATACGTTCCCCGCCGGGAGGTGAAACGCATCCTCGACGCCATTGCGAACGGCGGCATCGATTCGCTGGAAGGCATCGACCGGGCATTCGACCGGATAGCCGCCGACTACGACCATTACGCCCGCAGTTGGGCGGAAGGGGTGCTCGCGCAACTGCTCGGACACGCTCCCTCCCCAGAAGAGATCGCAGAAGCCGTGACAGCCGGAGAGCGAACCCGCGAAACGCTCCGTAAATCCGCCGAAGACGACCGGGCCCGCGACTGCTCGCCCGCCATGGCCGTCGGATACGGCGTGGATGCCGATTCGGAGGAGGAGAAAATGCAGGACTACCACACCGTAAGAGGAATCCGATAATGTATACCCAAAGTATCACGCGGAGCCACCGCACAGCCTTCATCCTGGCCATCGACCAATCCGGCTCGATGGCGGAGAAACTCCTGTTCCGGGGACGGCAGACCACCAAGGCCGAAGCCGTCGCCGAAGTCACCAACCGGCTGCTGTTCGAACTCATCGAACGGGCCCGGCGCAGCGACGAGGTGCACGACTACTACGACATCGCGGTATTGGGCTATTCGGGCGACGGAATCGTATCGCTGCTGAACGATCCGGAGCCGCTGGTTCCGGTATCGCGGCTGGCCGCTCTGCCCGTCGATTTCGCAGAAACGGTCGTGGAGCGCCGCATGCCGGACGGCGAAGCCACCTTCCGCAAGATTTCGATGCCGGCCTGGATCGCTCCGAAAGCGGTCGGACAGACACCCATGTACGAAGCGCTGCTGCAAATCCGCGACCTGGTACAGGCGTGGTGCACGAATCCGGCCCACAGCGAAAGTTTTCCGCCCATCGTCTTCAACATCACCGACGGGGAAGCCTCGGACTGCGACGAACGCGAACAGCTTGCGATCTGCGAAAAGATCCGCACCATCGGAACCACCGACGGCAAGGTGCTCCTGATCAACATCCATATCGCCACCACGTCCGACTCACGTTCGCTGCTCTTTCCGACCGAAGAGGAGATTCCCGCCGACAACCGCTACGCAAGACTGCTGCACGACTGTTCGAGTCCGATGCCCGAAGAGCTTTCGGAGGCGATCCGACAGGTGCGGGGCGATCTGGCCAAGCCACCCTTCCGGGGAATGAGTTACAACACGTCGATCGCCGAACTCATCGCCATCCTCAACATCGGCTCGATCAGCATCAAAATACAGTAAAAAGATGACCGTTCCCACCCTTTATAACTTCACTGAAGCGCTCCAGGCCCCCGATCTGGCCTTTTCGACGCTCCGCGACTGCCGTCCCCGCCGGACGGCGACGGGAGGAGTAGTCCTGTCGCGCACCAGTCGCTTCGCCGAAGCGGAAATCGAATGGCAGAGCCGGAAATACCTGCTCTGCTTCCCGCTCTCGACAGCCTCGATCTTCGCCGTCGAACAGACAGCGGCCCGGCTTCGGTACCTCCGGACACCGTTGCTTACCGAATACACGATCCTGCGCGACGAAATGACCTACACGGACGACACCGGGACGACCCGCACCTGCGATGTGGTGCTGCATCGGCTGCCCGAAGGGCGCCCCCTTTCGGTCTGCGCCGCAGAGTTCGATGCCGAATCCCTGCGGTCGGCGCTCGATAAACTGGAGGCGGGACTGTCCGAGTTGGGCTTCAGCCACAACAACCTCAAACCCGGCAACCTCTACGTCACCTCCGACGGACGACTGATTCCCGTCCGGTACCATTTCGCCCGTTTCGGCGAAGGACACGACGCCGAAGGATTCGAACGTCTGCGTCAGTTCGTGCGCGAACAGGGCGGCAAGGGGCAGATGCTTTGCGACGCGGAACCGTCCCGCTATACCACGCTGCCCGAATTTCCGGGACATCTGTTCGTGGGCGAGATGTCCGATCAACTGGTTCGTATGGAAGACGAAACCGGCTACGGGTTCGTCGATACCGAAAACCGACCGGTTATCGCGCCGCAATTCGTCTGGGCCGCCGACTTCCGCGAAGGACGCGCCGAAGTCCAGACCGCACAGGGCATGGGCCTGATCGACAAACGGGGACACTACGTGATCGAACCCCGCTACGAAATCGTCGATTACAACCCCTACACGGGCTGTTCTCGCATTCGGAGCGAAGGGCTCTGGGCGCTTGCCGACTACAACGGACGCATCGTCGGCGGATTCACACCGCGCTACATCGAAGAAAACGAATACGTCGAAGCTTAATAACTTAACAAAAAATACTCTATGGAAAACGTAAAATGTCTGATCATCGGCAGCGGCCCTTCGGGCTATACGGCTGCGATCTACACCTCCCGGGCGAACCTCTCGCCGGTACTCTACGAAGGGATCGAGCCGGGCGGACAGCTCACCACCACCACCGAAATCGAAAACTTCCCCGGTTTCACCGAAGGCATCGACGGCCCCAAACTCATGGATAACATGCGCCGGCAGGCCTTGCGCTTCGGGGCGGATATCCGCCCGGGCGTCATTACCAGCGTCGATCTCTCCTCGCGCCCGTTCCACGTCATCGTGAACGGAGAGAAGGAGATCCAAGCCGAAGCCCTGATCATTTCGACCGGCGCCGCAGCCAAATACCTGGGACTGCCCTCCGAAGAGAAATTCAAGGGCATGGGCGTCAGCGCCTGCGCCACCTGCGACGGATTCTTCTACCGCAAGAAGGACGTAGCGGTCGTCGGAGGCGGCGATACGGCATGCGAGGAGGCCACCTACCTGGCTTCGATCTGCCGCCAGGTATATCTGATCGTCCGCAAGCCCTACCTGCGGGCTTCGAAAGCCATGCAGGAGCGGGTAATGAACACCCCGAACATCAAAGTCCTCTTCGAGCACAACACGGCCGAAGTATTGGGCGATGAAACCGGCGTAACAGGCGCCCTGCTGCGCGACAACAAAGGCACGGAAACCAAAATCGACATCGCTGGCTTCTTCGTGGCGATCGGGCACCATCCCAACACGGAGATTTTCGCAGACCAACTGGAACTCGACGCCGAAGGTTATATCAAAACCGTAGCGGGCAGCTCCCGCACCAGCGTCGAAGGCGTTTTCGCCGCCGGTGACGTGCAGGATCCCCACTATCGCCAAGCGATTACGGCCGCCGGCTCGGGCTGTATGGCCGCTCTCGACTGCGAACGTTTCCTGCTGCAGTAATTTCTATTCAAGAAAGGGAACGAGTGCGCACAAGCCGTTCCCTTTCTTCATCCCCGACAGCCGGACGGTTTCCGACCGTTCGAAACCCGGTCTTACAAAACCGGCAGGCGGAGAACACGGAAACCCTCGAACTCCTTCCAATTCCTGCAGCATGGGTTTCGACGCGGCTGTCACCCTTTTCGGAAAGGACGAGGAAGAACGGAAGGTATCCATTCCCTGCAACCCTTTTTGATTTTAAGGGCACAGGTTTTGACAGGACGATGCGATGGCCGGATGGGCATACTTTTAAGTATTCCCCAGTCGGAAAGAGCGAAAAAGGGGCGAAAGAGTCCCCATATCCTGCCGCCCTTTTTTGATTTTAGGGGTGCAGATTTTGACATGACGACGGACGACACGGAAGGGACATACTTCAAGTATCTCCCTTTCGGGGAGGACGAGGAAGGGCGAAAGATGCCCTATAAAATCGAAAAAAGATGAGTTTCAGCGTAACCATATTAGGCTCGGCTTCGGCCAAACCTACGCCCGACCGACATCCGTCGGCGCAGATCGTCAAGGTACACGAACAGCACTACCTGGTCGATGCCGGCGAGGGCGCACAACAGCAAATGTTCCGCTACGGAATCAATCCGCTGAAACTGCGGGCGGTATTCATCTCCCATCTGCACGGCGACCATGTCTTCGGACTCTTTCCGCTGATCTCGACGCTGGGGCTCTACGGACGCCGCACGCCGCTCAAGATTTTCGGTCCCGCGCCGCTGGGCGAAATGCTCGGATGCCACCTGCGCTACTTCGACACGCAACTACCCTACGAAATCGAATGGGTGGAAGTCGATACGACCCGGCACGCCCTACTGTTCGAAAACCGCACGCTCGAGGTGTGGAGCGTTCCCCTGCGTCACCGCATCCCCACCTCCGGCTACCTGTTCCGGGAGAAACAGCCCCCGCTGAACGTCCGCAAGGAGAAAATCACGGAATACGGACTCTCGATCGCCCGGATCACGGCCGCCAAGCGAGGCGAAGATATTCTGCTCGACAACGGAGACACGCTCCCCAATGCGGAACTGACCTACCGACCTTACGCGCCACGTTCATATGCTTATCTCTCGGATACGAGCTGGTCGCCCAAAGCGGCAAAACTCGTCGAGGGGGCCGATCTGCTCTACCACGAAACGACCTACGCCCACGCCGAGCACAAGATCGCCCGCGAGCGGGGTCACTCCACTACGGTCGAAGCGGCCCGCATCGCCCTCAAAGCCGGCGCCGGACGGCTCGTAATCGGACACTACTCGTCCCGCTACAAGGAAGAGAGCGTTCTGGTCGAAGAGGCCCGCACGGTATTTCCCGATACCCACCCGGCCACCGAAGGCACAACATTCACGATCGAAAAACGGCAGCAACCATGACCAAAGCCGAAATACAACTCGTCCGCTCGCTGGCCGACAAACGCAGCCGCACCGAACACGGGCTGTTCGTAGCCGAAGGACACAAGTTCATCGGGGAGCTGTGCACCTCCGCCCTGCGCGTCCGCAAGATATTCGCCCTGGAAGGGCTTTTCGAGGGCGGCGAAGTCGAAACCGTGTCTTCGCGTGAAATGGAGCGGCTCTCGCTGCTGAAGACCCCGTCGGATTCGCTGGCGCTGGTCGAAATCCCGCATCATCCTTTCCGGCCCGATACGGCACAACGGGAGCTGGTGCTGGCGCTCGACCAGGTGCAGAACCCGGGCAACCTGGGCACAATCATCCGCTTGGCGGACTGGTTCGGCATCCCCGAGATCGTCTGTTCCCCAACGACCGCCGACTGCTACAACCCGAAGGTCGTGCAGGCGACCATGGGGGCCATCCTGCGGGTCAAAGTCCACTACACGGCCCTCGAACCGTACCTGGCACAGGCCCGGGAGCGGAATATTCCCGTTTACGGGACTTTCCTCGAGGGGGAAAACATCTACTCGACACCCCTTACGCCGGGCGGGATCGTCCTGATGGGCAACGAAGGCCAAGGGATCGCTCCGGCCGCCGCACGACACGTATCGCACAAACTGTTCATCCCGCCCTATCCCGCCGACCGCAACGGTTCGGAATCGCTCAACGTAGCGATCGCCACGGCCGTCGTCTGCGCCGAATTCCGCCGGCAGGCGAGCGCAAAGAGATAAGACAAGTCCGAAAGACGAGAGAGAACCGGACCGGAGAGTCGGCATTCAGCCGGCAAATCCCCGTCCGGTGCATTTTTTAGTTTAGCGACTTTTATCTCTTTACCGAACCACCCCGAAAAAACAAACGTTTTCGATAAGCCAAACGCATAGCCACGTTTGCGCGAGCTTTGCCGAAGCGAGAAAAAGTACTGGAAATGGACGCGGTTGCATCGAGCGCAGGCGAGACGTACAGCATTGGACATACGCCGGGAAAATCCGGACAATCCCGTTCAACAACGGAATCGCCCGCCGCAGAAACTGCGGCGGGCGATTCTCCATTACTGTCCCGGACGGCTCCCTTTATCCCGATCATCCAAGTCTCGGGAAACAGGTCCCGTCAGAAACAGAACTTCACGGCCCGGCCAAAATCACCGGATTCCGGTGACACAGGATGCCTCATGCGTATCCTGCAGGAATTTTCCGGGGCGGCGGATACAGTCGACAGACTGCCATACGGGGCAGATTCGATGGGCGCCAGCTCCTCTATAGGTGACGCACCTTCGGACGTCAATTCCAGAAGTTCCCGATACAATTCGCCATCGATACCAATGTAGTCAGAAGCATAGGCCATCAACGTACACTTCACCCATCCGTCCACCCAGAACTGCTGGAGTTTCCGGTTGGACTGTCCTCCCTGCAACAGGCCGATCTTCGTCGGCTCGTCCGGATAAAGGGTCTGGTCTGTCATGTCCCCCTTTCCCAGGCCGACGACCCATGCCACCGCAGAATCGTTGGGCGATGCCTTGACCTGCACGAGCACGTTGCCCCGCGCATTGGAATACTTGTCCGGATCGGCCTCATAAAGCATGTCGCCGTCAAAATAGCGGTATACGAGCGACACGGACGCCTCCGAAGTGGCCAATGTCGTAAACTGTTTTTTGAACAACGGCCCCGCCGCATTGCCCTGATCGTCCATCGCATAGACGTAGGCGTAATAGGCCGTACTTGGTTCGAGATCGTCCCACGGATCGACATGGGTCCCCGCGAAAGTCACCCCTTTCACAACCTCTTCGATCGGCATTCCATTCTCCTTCGCATACTGGTCGAGTTCGTCCTTCACGAGAGTCGGAAACACGGCGTCACCGTTCCATCTTCCCGCCTCCTCTATGCCCGTCCAGTAACGGATGGACGGATCGGACGGAATCACCTTGACCGACACGGAGGTGGCAAGCAGTTGGTCGAATTCGAGCTCGAAAGTGCAGGTTTCCGGGTTTCCCGGCGCCAGTGTGTGAAAATTCTTCACGGCAGCCGTGCCGTACGATTTGCCCTGCTCGTCGATCCCCACTGCGAAAAAGCACATATCCGCATCACTGGGAAGCCCGCTCACCGTATCACTGCTGTCCCCATGATCAAGCATCCCTTCCAGAATATAGGACAAGGGAATCTGCGGATTGCGGGCCGCGAAATCGGCGATGATCCCTTCGACCAACGCACCCACGTCGCCGCCGTGTTCCTCGTAATTCTCCGCCGTGCAAACATCGTAATAGTAACCGGCCTGCTTGTCGCTGGGAAAGACCTGCAATTCAACCGACGCAGCCGTCACGCCGGTACAGACCAATTCGAACGTAAGTTGCCCGGAAGGTTCGGAAGTCAATGCAACGGCCAGCGTCGCGCGTTTCTCCCCGCCACTCCGGCCCGAATAGACGATCACGACATCGCCCTCCTTCTCCGTATTTTCACTCTCCCCGGCAGGTGCCGTGACGGTCAGTTCCGTCCCGTCGCAAACGGCCGTCCATCCCCGGGGCTGCGAAACTCCGATCGTCTCCACATTTTCGGACGCCACCCGCCATGTCCGAGTCTCGCCACGTTCAAACTCGGCTTTCGCCGGAGCATTCTCGATCGACAGGACTGCCTCCCCGTCAGGTTCGCGCACAACATCATCGTCGTTGCAGGCCCCGAGCACAGACACGCAGGCCAACGACAGCACCCAATATCTCAACAGGTTCTTCATAATGAATTCAGTTTAAAGATTAATAAGAAAATTAATCAGAACACCAACATCGAACGTACGCGCATCTCGGCATTTTTCCGGTAGTCGGCGATAAATCCAGGACGGAACGAACTGCTGTCGAAGCAGAAATAGTAAGCCCAGCAGGAGTAACCGCTGGAATCGTACTTTTCCGTACTCGTCCAGAACTCCGCATCCCTCTCATAAAGCGGCGTAGCCTTGTCTCCCAACGTTTCAAACGATTTTTCGAGCCATACGCTCATTGTGCCGTTCTCGTTGAAATAGACCTTGTCGTAAATGTATTTGAACTGATAAGCCGAAGGCAGGAACCACCCCGAACTGGCTTCAGGGGCCGGGCACACCTCTTCATAAGCCACCGTCGCGTAATAGGCGGCCGGGAAATTGTCGTTCGACGCGGCAAGTCCACCGCAACGGTTCGACGCGGCGGTCTCGATCAACTTCGTATTGGAATATCCGAGGAAATCGTCAAGCTGCGAAGAGCAGGAGCCTTCATAACTGCCGTCGAAGAAACTCCACCACACCTCGATGTTCTTCCCATCGACCAGCGTGGCATCCTGGAGGGCAACGACATAGCCGCGGATTTCGGACATTGGCGTCGTTCCGTCTTTCTGCTTGTACAGGTTTGCCGAATCCCTGAAATCGGAGGCTGCACCCGTATAGAAAACGATGCCTATCGGCGTTTTCGACGCATCGAGTTCGGTGCTCCAGGTGCCGTCGCTGTAATAGAAATCACCGACGCGCGGCTCCGCGAGGACAGGCTTCAAAGTCTTCATCGTAAGCGGTTCGGAGATCATAGGATTTCCGCCGGCCAGATCCGACGCTGCGGCCACGATTGTGTATTCGGTATCCGGCTCCAGATCGGGGATCCTGCAGGAAACGGCTTTCCCTGCTTCCGCCTCTACTCCGGAGGAGAGGATGTCTGCGGCTGCAGGCACCGTCCCGCCCGACCTCACGCAGATGTAGGCGACCTTCCCGGCATCGGCCGACGTCAGGGTGAATGCAAGCGCATCGACGGCAGCCTCTCCGGCCTCGAGCGAAACGGTCGGAGCGGGAATCGCCGTCGTCATATCGATATGCACGACGGCGGAAAGTCCCGTCCGCCCTTCGGCGGCAGCGGCAATCCGGTAAGTCGTATTTGGTTCGAGATTTTCAACCGTGTAATCCCCGGCAGCGGCAGCGGCGGCCGGGTCGCCTTCAGCAAGGATCGATTCCGCAGAAGGCAGCGTTTCACCCTCCGCCAGGCAGACATAGGCGGCTTTTGTCGCGTTCAAGGGTGACAGACGGAATGTAATGGATTGTATCGTAGCCTCGCCGGGTTCGAGAGAGACAGAAGCGGGAGCACCGGGCTCCGCCGTTTTCATCGTGATTTTCGCCGGTTCGGAACAACCTGCTGCGTTACGTGCAGCGGCAATTATATTATAAGAGGTGTTCGGTTCGAGATCGCCCGCCGTATAGCTTTTCGCTACGGTCGCATCGGCTGAAATCCCCCCCCCTCAAAAATCTGGTCAACGGTCGGCTCGGCCTGGCCGTCCATAACCACGGCATAACGGACCTCTTCGGCATCGGAAGGGATGATCCGGAACGACACGGAATGCTCCTCCGCCTCTCCGGCTTCCAGTTTTACGACGGCCCGTTCGGGTTTTGAATTGTCGGCATCGTCGGTATCGCACGAAACGGCGGACGAAGCCATGCAAGTCAATGCTGTCATCCAACACAGACGATTCAGCATACGGTAAAGATGACTCATAAAGGTTTTCTTTATTTCTCCGGATCCGGCAGAGAAAAATTAAACGATAACCAAATCCTGCCGCATCGGCATACGGATCCAAGTCATGAAAACTCTATGCGATACGACATGCGGAATACAGCGGACTTCAAAAAACTCCCTGCATATTCTATATGTAAAGATAACGGATCCGGCCCGAAGTTCCAAATTTTCCCGGTCCTAATTTTCGCAACCGCTGTGGTTTGTGCCGAATTCCGTCGGCAGGCGAACGCAAAGAGATAAAACTCCGAATCTCCAGACAACGAAGCGTGCGACTAATTCCACCCGGAAATACAAACCCCTCTCCAATATATTCCGGAGAGGGGTTTACAGTCTAAGTCCGCACGAACTTACTCCGCATACGGCGATGCCCAGAACCATTCGTCGTTGGTCGTCATGAAATGATACTCCCGGTCGCAATCATAGCCCTCCGGAATCAGCGCAATATAATAGAGCTGCTTGCCTTCGCGCCAGGTTTCGGTGTCGAACTCGCTCCGGTCGGAGCATACCAGGTAATAGAGGTTCTTGGCCATATAGGTATCGAGATAATGTTTCTGCGTCTGGGGCGACTCGTTGTTCCAGTTGGCATCCTCGTTCAGGAAATAGGGACGCCCGTCGCGCATCCGCTCCCGAACCTCCCGGATCGAAAGCATCACCCCGTTCTCATCGACCACGTAGGCATCGAACGTGGGATCGACCCAAACCCACTTGTCGAGCGTCGCGGAATAGACGACATTGATAACGTGACAGTCATTGACCATCTTCCGGGGCATGCAGGTCACGAAGCGCGACTTGAAACCCATCGCCAGATAGCACTCGTTGAGCACCTGAGCCATCATACGGCAGTTGATTCCCCGGTTCTCCTTGCGGCACACCTCGATCAGATCGATCGCGTTGCGAGAATCGGGATTGTAGGATCCTCCGTCGTGGCGCACCGCATTGTGCACCCAGTGCATCAGGTTCCGAATCTTCGACAGTTCGTCGCCGCTGCCGGCAATGCTGTCCAAGTTGAAATACTCCCGCACCCGCACCAGATCGCGGTCGTTGGGATCGGCATAGCGGAACCGGGGAAGAGAATCCGTCGGCGCAGAGGGATCGTAAGGGCCCGCCTGCCGCAAGATCCACATGAAATCGCCCTGCTCACGAGCTTTTTCTACAATCTCCGCATATCCCTTCTCGGAGCGGATATTGTCCAGATCAGGATCCTCGATCATCTTAGAGTAATTGCAGTTCCCGCAATCGACATAGGCCGCAAGGCTCGCCACAGCCGCCCTGCGTTTGTTCAGTCGGGACTGTGCGCAAGCCAGATCGTAATATTCATACCTCAGATAGCCGCCGTAATTCCACTCGTCGAGCTGTGTCCGGACACTGTCGGGCAACGTCCCGAAAAGGCGGATCGCCTCCCGGTACTCACGCTCCGCTTCGGCATACTTTTTCGCCTTCATCGCCCGGGCTGCACGCACGGAACAGGAATCGACCGGGGCCAACAACGCTTCATAACTCTGGGCCGGCGAAGCGGTTATGCAGAATGCCGCAACCACCGATAAAAGCAACTTTTTCATACACTTCCGATTTAATGGGTTCAAAACTTTCCGAAAGATAGAAAAAATTCCCCCCCCCATAATTTTCGGCAAAAAAATTTACATCCGGTCATAATTTCGGCGCAAAATCCGCGAACTCCGAAAAAATATCCTATATTTGTAGATTGAAACAGAGCGTTTTCGCCCGACAAACAGCGAAAAGACGGATTCCATCGTCGGATCGCGTGCGCGAAAAACGGAACAAAGAATTTTATTTATGTCGGAAAACAGACTCAAAATAGGCATCACGCAGGGCGATCCGAACGGCATCGGCTGGGAAGTCATTCTCAAGACTTTCGCCGATCCGCGTATGACGGAACTCTGCACGCCCGTCATCTACGGATCCCTGAAAGCGGCGGAATTTTACCAGAAAACCATCGCCGATCTGGAACCCGTCCCCTTCCATATCGCCTCTTCGATACACGAGATACGCCGGGGCAAGATCAACCTGATTCTCTGCGGCGGCGAAACGAAGATCGAGCCGGGTACGGCCTCGCCGGAGGCGGGCCGGGCGGCAGCCGAGGCGCTCCACGCCGCCGTGCGCGACCTGCGGGACGAACAGCTCGACGCACTGGTCACGGCTCCGATCGACAAGGAGTCGATCCAGTCGGACGACTTCCGCTATACGGGACACACCGAATTTCTGGCGGCCGAGCTGGGCGGCGAACCCCTGATGATGATGTGCAGCGACCTGCTCCGCGTGGGACTGGTCACGATCCACATCCCGGTCACCGAGATCAGCCACGACCTGACCCGACAGAAGATCGTCACACGGCTCGAACAGCTGCGTTCGTCGCTCAAGGCGGATTTCGGCATCGTCGAACCCCGTATCGCGGTGCTGGCACTCAATCCTCACGCGGGCGACGGCGGTCTGCTCGGTTCGGAAGAGGAACACATCATCCGACCGGCGGTCAATGAGGCTTACGAAAAAGGCATACTCGCTTTCGGCCCCTTCGCTGCCGACGGATTCTTCGCCAGCGGCCACTACCGGGATTACGACGCAGTATTGGCCATGTATCACGATCAGGGACTCACGCCGTTCAAGACCCTCTCGCCCGACGGGGTGAATTTCACGGCCTGCCTGGGCAGCGTGCGGACATCGCCCGATCACGGCGTGGCGTTCGACATCGCCGGACAGGACAAGGCCGACCCGCAATCGATGCGCAACGCCATCTACCTGGCCACGGACATCGTGAACAACCGCCGTGCCTGGGCCGAATGGACGAGCAACCCGCTGCCGCACGCCGAGCGCGAACGGGGCGGAAGGGACCTGTCCGTGAAGGACCTGCCCGATACGGAGAAAGAGAGTTAAACCGGCTGAACGCGGCTCCGAAAACCGAACGGATAGTCGGCTCCGTAAATCGGACGGCACGCACTCTCCCGACGGTCCCGGCCGATTCAAGGCATAGTGTCATACGGCAACGGAGCCGATCCGGACAAGAAACCGCTTCCCGGCACGTTCCTTGTCACAAGCATAAGCGACAATCCGACCCTATCCGCCTACGCGGACAAGCCCGCCGGAAAGCCGCAGGCAAAACAGTAAAACCGGGCGAACCGGAGGTGTATTCCGTCTCGTAATTGTGGAAGCGCCGAAGGCCCCAAAACAATAATTTACAAATGATTAAAATCACCTTTCCCGACGGCAACGTCAAAGAGTTCGCCAAAGGGACTACGGCTTACCAGATCGCCGAGAGTATCAGCCCTCGTTTAGCTGCCGACTCCCTGGCCGCATCGGTAAACGGCGCGACCGTCGATCTCAACCGCGCCATCGAAGAGGACGCTTCGATCAAATTCTACAAGTGGGACGACCCCGAAGGCAAGCACGCTTTCTGGCACACCTCGTCGCACCTGCTGGCCGAGGCGCTCGAAGCCCTCTATCCGGGCATCAAGTTCGGCATCGGCCCGGCGATCGAGAACGGATTCTACTACGACGTGGATTCACCCGTGCCCATCACCGAAGCCGATCTGGAAACCATCGAGAAGAAGATGATCGAACTTTCGCGCAACAAGGAGCAACTCATCCGCACGGAAGTATCGAAAGCCGACGCGCTGAAGAATTTCACCGAAAAGGGCGATCCTTACAAAGTGGAGCTGATCCGCGACCTGGAAGACGGCACGATCTCGTTCTACACCAACGGCGCATTCACCGACCTCTGCCGGGGACCGCACCTGCCCAACACGGGGTTGATCAAGGCCATCAAGCTCACCTCGGTCGCCGGAGCCTACTGGCGCGGCAACGAGAAGAACAAGATGCTCACCCGCATTTACGGCATCTCCTTCCCCAAGAAGTCGATGCTCGACGAGTATCTGGCGATGATGGAGGAGGCCAAAAAACGCGACCACCGCAAGCTGGGCAAGGAGCTGGAGCTTTTCTGCTTCTCGCAACGCGTAGGCCAGGGGCTACCCCTGTGGCTTCCCAAAGGCGCCGCCCTGCGCGACCGCCTGGAACAGTTCCTGCGCGGCGTACAGAAGGAGTACGGCTACCAGCAGGTCATCACGCCCCACATCGGCAATAAGGAACTGTACGTGACCTCCGGCCACTACGCCAAATACGGCAAGGACTCGTTCCAGCCGATCCACACCCCGATCGAGGGCGAAGAGTATCTGCTCAAGCCGATGAACTGCCCCCATCACTGCGAAATCTACCGCTCGAAGCCCCGCTCCTACAAGGAGCTGCCGGTGCGCCTGGCGGAGTTCGGCACGGTGTATCGCTACGAGCAGTCGGGCGAGCTGCACGGCTTGACCCGTGTGCGCGGCTTCACGCAGGACGACGCCCACATGTTCGTACGCCCCGACCAACTGCTCGAAGAGTTCGAAAAAGTGATCGACATCGTGCTCTATATTTTCAAAACGCTCAAGTTCGACAACTATACGGCACAGATTTCGCTGCGTGATCCCAACAACAAGGAGAAATACATCGGATCGGACGAAAACTGGGAGAAGGCCGAAAGCGCCATCATCCAGGCCGCCAAAGAGAAGGGGCTCAACACGGTCATCGAATACGGCGAAGCCGCCTTCTACGGTCCCAAGCTGGATTTCATGGTCCGCGATGCCATCGGCCGCAAGTGGCAGTTGGGTACGATCCAGGTAGATTACAACCTGCCGGAGCGTTTCGATCTGACATACAAGGGCGCCGACGACAAGATGCACCGTCCGATCATGATCCACCGGGCGCCGTTCGGCTCGATGGAGCGTTTCGTAGCCGTGCTGCTGGAGCACACGGGCGGCAAATTCCCGCTGTGGCTCTCGCCCGACCAGGTGGTCGTGCTGCCGATTTCGGAGAAGTTCAACGACTACGCCGAGAAGGTCAGCGCCTACCTGAACAAGTACGACATCCGCTCGCAGGTAGACGACCGCAACGAGAAGATCGGCCGCAAGATCCGCGACAACGAGCTCAAGCGCATCCCCTACCTGCTGATCGTCGGCGAAAAGGAGGAAGCCGAAGGACTTGTATCGGTTCGTGCGCAGGGCGAAGGCGACAAGGGACAGATGACCCTCGAAGCGTTCCGCGACTATATGACCGATCTGGTCAGCCACGAGATCGACGCCAACAAAATGGAGCAAAAGAACTAAGTATTAACTAAATATTTCAGGAGGACAAAGCTATAGCAACACCACCTCGTCCATTCCCGCCGCGACCATCGACTCCCGGGAATAACAATTCACAGAAACCGAGGCTTCCAAGACCCGGTTTTCAACCGAAAAAAGCGGATAATCCGCACCGTATCAACGACGAGATCACGGCACCCCAGGTGCGCGTGGTCGGCGACAACGTCGAACAGCCCGTCGTACTCCCGATCCGCGACGCACTCAAGCTCGCGGACGAGATGGAGCTCGACCTGATCGAGATTTCGCCCAAAGCCGATCCCCCCGTGTGCCGCATCGCCGATTACCAGAAGTTCCTCTACCAGCAAAAGAAAAAGGCAAAGGAGCTGAAGGCCAACCAAGCGAAGGTCACGATCAAGGAGATTCGCTTCGGACCGCAGACCGACGACCACGACTACAACTTCAAGTTGAAGCACGCCGAGAACTTCCTCAAGGAGGGTTCTAAGGTCAAAGCCTACGTCTTTTTCCGCGGTCGTTCGATCGTGTTCAAGGAGCAGGGAGAAATCCTGCTGCTACGTTTCGCCACCGATCTGGAAGAGCTCGCCAAAGTCGAGTCGATGCCCAAATTGGACGGCAAAAAGATGAACATGATCCTCGCGCCGAAGTCGAAAAAGTAACGACAGGCCGAGGACAACACGGGCGCAGGCCATAAATACGACACACCCCGAGGGAGAAATCACATTTTCCCTTGGGGTGTTATTTGAATTTACGACACCGGATATTTCCCGACCGAACCGAAATTGGAATTGGGCACCCGGAGCACAAGCCGGGGAATTCCGTTTCGCACGATTCGTAGCAGGCAGAGCCGACAACCGGGCAGAGAAGGAGGCAGGGGGTGGGCAGGCGATTATCCGTTCGATAAAGAGCGTTATCGCCAATCGCCCACACTTCGGCTAAATTCGCCCTTGCACCGGGACCTATTCGTATATTTGGCTGCACCTTAAATACTCCGCCTCCGCAAAACGCAAAACGCAAATAAAATTTGCTTTTGCCCTCGGCTTAATCACAATCTTTGACTGCGTCTTAGATACTCCGCCTCGGCAAAATGCAAATAAATTTGCTTTTGCCCTCGGCTTAATCGTATCTTTGCAGAAGATCGAGGGCGGCTCGGCGATCTTCGCGGGCCTGTTCGCACGATTGCGCTCATCCCTCGAAGATAAAATACGGTTCGGACAAGTTCAAACGACCGACGTCCGAAGCATACGCAGAGGACATTTGCAAACTCTGCCATGCAAGGAGGAAGAGAAGGAGGGAAACAGAAAGTTAAGTTTGACTTGTCGCTCACCTTCACTATCTTTGTAAAAGATAGGATACGCCTCTGAAAACTGTGAGCAAGTTCCCGTTTTCTTTTCGGCTTTCACTATCTTTGTAGAAGATTAGGATGCGATTCGGCAATCTCTGCGTGCAAGCCCGCACGATTGCTCTCTCCTTTCACTATCTTTGACTGCGCTTTTAATCTTTCACCTGCACGATGACGACAACCGACAATATCTTCATCTTCGCCCTCGAACCGGGAAATACACCCGCTTTCGAACGGACCGCGCTCGAAACTTTCCGGTTTCAGGCCGACCGGTGCGCCGTGTACCGCGAATACCTCGACCGCATCGGAGTCGTACCCGCAGAAGTGACGCGAATCGAACAGATTCCGTTCCTGCCGATCGAGCTGTTCAAGCGACGCGAAGTTTATGCCGGCGACCGGCCCCCCGAAATCGTCTTCACGTCGAGCAACACGGGCGGCACGACTCCCTCGCGGCACTTCATGCAATCGCTGGCCCACTATGAAAAGGCGTTTCTCACGGCCTTCCGGACGTTTTACGGCGATCCGGCCGGATGGAGCCTCTACGGATTGCTGCCCAACTATCTCCAGCGCGAAGGTTCGTCGCTGGTCTATATGGCCGACCGACTGATCGCAGCCTGCGGTTCGGGCGGATTCTACCTCGACGACTACGAAAAACTGCTCGCGGACATGGCCCGCGATCCGAAGCCCAAAATCCTGCTGGGTGTCAGCTACGCACTCTGGGACCTCGCGGAGCGATACGCCCCGAAATTCGAAAATACGGTCGTGATGGAGACCGGCGGTATGAAAGGGCACCGGGAGGAGCTTCCGAAGGCCCGATTCCACCGCATCCTCTGCGAAGCGTTCGGCGTAGAAAGCATCCACTCGGAATACGGCATGGCCGAACTGACCTCGCAAGCCTACTCTTCGGGCAGCGGCATCTTCCGCACACCGGGCTGGATGCGGGTGCTGGTACGTGACGTGAACGATCCCTTCGACATCCGACCGGCAGGCGTACGGGGCGGGATCGACATCATCGACCTGGCCAACCGCTACTCCTGCGCCTTCATCCAGACGCAGGACATCGGCCGCGTCTTCGACGACGGCAGTTTCGAAATCGAAGGACGTATCGACCGCAGCGACATACGCGGCTGCAACCTGCTGGTACAGTAAACACCGGGGCTTCGGTATCTACGCAAAAAGGGACTCCTCGCAAAAACACCCCGAAGAGGGCGGCCTGAAAATCCCGCAGTCGCCCGAAAATCGAAAAAAACGGAAACGGACAAGAACCCGAATAAAATTTAATTGCCAAACAGCAAAAATGAACGAGATAGATTTCGTAATCCTGTGGGTGGACGGCAACGATCCCGCCTGGCGCGAAGAGTTCGTCCGCACACGACAGGCGGAGAACGACGATGCCTCGGAAATCCGTTACCGCGACTGGCGCAATCTGCACTACTGGTTCCGGAGTGCGGAACGTTTCGCTCCCTGGGTGCGGAAGGTGCATTTCATTACCTGGGGACACCTGCCTGCGTGGTTACGGCGCGACCACCCCAAGCTGCACATCGTGAATCACCGGGATTTCATCCCGGCGGAGTACCTCCCCACGTTCAATTCGAACACCATCGAACTGAATATCCACCGCATCGAAGGGTTGGCCGACCGGTTCGTACTCTTCAACGACGACACGTTTCTCACGCGCGGCTGCCGACCGGAGGATTTTTTTCGCCGGGGCGTACCCTGCGACATGGCACGCCTGAGCGTCGTACAACCTTCGTCGGTCGGGCATATCATCTACAACGACCTGGAGCTGATCAACCGCCTGCACGATAAGCATCCAGCGATTCGCCGACATCCGGGCAAGTGGTTTTCGCCGAAGTACGGAGTTGCCAACCTGCTGAAGACCCTTACGCTGATGCCCTGGGCGTTCTTTCCCGGCTTCAGCGATACGCACATGCCCCAACCCTACCTCAAGGAGCGATTCCAACAAGCCTGGGAACGCTGGCCCCGGGAGCTGGACGCCTCCTGCCGCCACCGAATCCGCTCCTTGAGCGATCTCTCGCACTGGCTCGTCCGTTACGACATGCTGGCCTCGGGAGCTTTCGCGCCCCGCTCGATGGCCGACTGCCGGTTGATGACCCTCACGGACGACTCGCTCGAAAGCATCTGCCGCGACATCGAACGGCAGCGCTGGCGGATGATCTGCCTGAACGACAGCGAGCACATCTCCGACTTCGACCGCCAATGCCAGCGTCTGTGCGAGGCTTTCGAGCGGATACTCCCGGAAAAATCGAGCTATGAAATCTGATATTTCGGTCGTCATTCCCCTCTATAACAAAGAGAAAGAGATCGCCTGCACCCTCCGTTCGGTGCTGGCACAAACCTCGCAGCCTCTTGAAATCATCGTCGTGGACGACGGTTCGACCGACGGAAGCGCCGCCCGGGTCGAGGAGATCGGCTCGCCCCTCATCCGGCTGATCCAGCAGGAGAACCGGGGCGTAAGCGCCGCCCGCAACCGGGCCATGCAGGAAGCCTGCGGAGAGTACGCCGCCCTGCTGGACGGGGACGATACGTGGGAACCGGGCTATCTGGCAGAAATCGAACGTCTGATCGCTGCCTACCCGGGCTGCGGAGCCTACGCAACCTCTTTCAACGTGGATGACGGACATCACCTGACACCGGGCGACACTCCGCAAACGGAGGGTGTCGTGGATTTCTTCACCGAAGCGCTCTCCCATTACGTGCTGATCCCCTCCTCGACTACGCTCCGGCGGAAACCGGCTCTCTCGCTGGGCGGATTTCCCGAAGGGATGCGCCTGGGCGAAGATCAATACCTTTGGACGAAACTCGCCCGCACCAGCCCGGTCTGCTTCTCCCCGGCCCGGCTCGTGCGTTACTCGAAAGCTGCTTCCAACCGTTCGGCAGCCATCTACCGCCCGGAACAGACGCGATTTTCCTTCGAAGACCTATACGAACCCGCCGCCCGCGATTCGAGCAACGAATACGTCGCCCGCGCGGCACTGGGCAAGGCCCTCGTCATCAGCGCCAAAGGCGGCACGGCGGAAGCCGCCCGGGCAGCGAAATTCTTCGCCTACACCCGGCACGACCGACGTACGCTGCGCAAACTGCGCATCCTCAACGCACTGCCCGTCCGCTGGCGCGGTCCGCTGCTCGCGGCCTACAACCGCCTGGCCTGGGCGATCGCCCGGAAAGGGATGTAACGAAACGCCGGGACGCAACCGCCGAGGCTCCGGCCGACACGACAGTCGGGCGAAGTCCCCCGCCCCCTCCGCCAAACAAAAAATCCCGGCATCGTGAAATGCCGGGATCGTCTTTATGTGCGAAACGAAAAACTACTCCTCTTCCGCCTCGTCCTTCATGGCGGTATAGACGTTCACCACGTCGTCGTCCTCCTCCAGACGCTCGATCAGCTTCTCGACCGCCTCACGCTCCTCGCCGTGAAGCTCCTTGGTATCCGTAGCGATGCGGATCGACTCGCCCGACACGATCTCGTAGTTCTGGTCGTCGAGCCATTTCTGGATCGCACCGAACGACTCATAGGGCGCCTCGACCGTAACGGTCGTTTCGTCTTCGGGTGCGAACTCGTCCACGCCCAGGTCGATCATCGAAAGCTCCAGCTCTTCGAAATCCGTACCTGCCGGCACGTGGAACTTGAACACGCACTTGTGCTCGAACAGGAAAGCCACGCTGCCGCTGTTACCCAGCGTACCGCCGCAACGACTGAAGTGCATGCGGACATTGGCCACCGTGCGGTTGGTGTTGTCCGTCGCCGTTTCCACCATGACCGCAATGCCGTGCGGGCCGTATCCTTCGTAGATCACCTCCTTGTAGTCGGCCGAATCCTTCTCCGTGGCACGCTTGATCGCACGTTCGATATTCTCCTTGGGCATGTTCTCCGCTTTGGCGTTCTGAATCAGGATGCGCAGGCGGGTGTTGGCGGAAGGATCGGGACCCGCCGACTTGACGGCTATTTCGATCTCCTTGCCGATCTTGGTAAACACCCGGGCCATGTGCCCCCAACGCTTCAACTTGCGCGCCTTGCGATATTCAAACGCTCTTCCCATAGTTTTCTATATTTTTTCAATTATTCAACGACTCTAACTCCCACACCCGAAACGTCTTCGGGGACCGGAGCGCGGCGCAAAATTAAGAAAAACAATTCATATTTTACAAGGAATATCCAAAAATGTCTAACTTTGCCAAAGGTTTTCGCCGCGCGAGGACCGGCCGGCTCTCCGGATGCGACCGCGTGCCTGAACGTCCGGTTCCGCGACCGGAAAAGCGGATCGCGTCGCCGCCTCCGGGAACGAAGCGAAACCGATTTCCCGCCCGCGTCGCCGCAAACGGAAGATGCAAACCGGCCTTACGACCACGACCCGGAGCCGTGAGCCATCCCGGAAACCGGGCGATCGCAGTATCGGGACGACAGCCGCTTCCGGCCCCCCGAACAGGAAACGACGAAAGCCTCTTTCCATTTCCGCGCTGCAAGGGCAGACGGAATCCGGACGCGCCCAACGGCGAAAACGAAACAGGATATTCAACGAAAACACGACAATTTTTTCTATGGAAATCAAAGCCCGCTTCGACCATTTCAACATCAACGTCACCGACCTGGAACGCAGCCTCGCGTTCTACGACCGGGCCCTCGGTCTGAAAGAGATTTCACGCAAGCAGGCCGACGACGGCAGCTTCATCCTCGCCTACCTGGGCGACGGAGAAACCGGGTTCCGCCTGGAGCTGACCTGGCTGCGGGATCACGCCGCGACGCCCTACGAATTGGGCGAGAACGAAAGCCACCTCTGCGTCCGCGTCGCGGGCGACTACGAAGCCGTACGCGCCTACCACAAGGAGCTGGGATGCGTCTGCTTCGAAAACCACGAAATGGGACTCTACTTCATCAACGATCCGGACGACTACTGGATCGAAGTGCTGCCCCTGAACCATTAACACAAGACGGCTCCCGGGAATCGCTCCGCTCCGGGAGTATCCGCAAATTCGAAAAACATTATGGCAACGGAAACCATGGAACAGGCCGTGACGGAGGCCGTCCGGATCCTTCGTGAAGGAGGAGTGATCCTCTACCCGACCGACACGGTCTGGGGCATCGGCTGCGACGCCACCAACGCCGAAGCGGTCGAGCGGATCTACCGCCTCAAGCGCAGCGAAAACAAGAAATCGATGCTGGTGCTCTGCGCCACGCCCGATATGGTCGTGCGGTACGTTCACAAGGCCCCCGGCATCGCCTTCGAAGTGCAGGAGCTGGCCACCAAGCCGCTCACGCTGATCCTGCCCGGAGCTTCGGGCGTCGCCGCGAACCTCATCCCCGAAGAGGGGACGCTGGGCGTACGGATTCCCGACCATGCCTTCTGCCAGGCGATGCTGCGCAAGCTGGGGCGCCCGATCGTTTCGACTTCGGCGAACATCTCGGGCGAAGATACGCCCCGCAACCTGGCCGAAATCTCCCGCGAGATCATCGACGGGGTGGATTATGTGGTCAATCCAAAATTCGAAGGCAAACCGACGGGCAAGGCCTCGTCGATCCTCCTTTTCAACGAAGCCGGAGAGTTCAGGATCATCCGCGAATAAAGCACCGACAGAACTCCGGCCTCTTTTTACCATCTACCAGGCAGAGAGCCTGTCCGGATCCCCCGCCAAAGGCAGCGACAGGTTCTTGCCCTAAAAGGTACACCTTATGGCACGAATCATCAAAACTCTTATTCAAAAGCGTGTTTCGGATATCGACATGTTCCAGCACGTGAACAATGTATCGCAGCAGATGTATTTCGACCTGGGCAAAGCGGATTTCTACCGGCAGGTCCTGCAGGACGACGTACTCTCCGGAACGAGCCGCATCATCACGGCCGCGACCGCGAACTCCTTCAAAGAGCAGATCCGGATGGAGGACGACATCTACGTCACGACTACGGTCGCCAAAGTAGGTAACAAGAGCATCACCCTCTTCCAGCAGATCATCGGGCGCAATGCCGCCGGGAGGGAAACGGTAAAGACCGAAAGCACCTCGGTCATGGTCGCTTTCGACTTCGACCGTCAGGAGTCGGTGACGGTGCCTGAACGCTGGAGAAGAAACCTCGCAGATTAGCTTCGCGGATCACCAGGATAATACTGGCGAAAATCAACACCCCGGCGATGATGTTGGTGCGGTCGATTTGTTCCTGGTGCCGCACGAGCGCGAGAACCGTAGCGACTACGGGCTGGATATAGCGGTAAAGGGCCGTGTGGATGAAAGTGAGCTTCTCCGTGCCCCGGTAAAGCAGGTACATCGGCAGCACCGTACCCAGAACCAGCACATAAGCCAGCTCCGCCTGACCGCTCAGCGGCAGGCGCAGAAAATCCGTATCGGCAATGTATTTCCAGAAGAAGGGGGCGGTAATAAGCAACCCGATGATATAGTACCATCCCATCACCACCAACGTCCCGTACCGCTGCAACTGCGGCTTGATGATGACCGTATTGACCGCAATCGCCACCACGGCGACGAGCACCAGGGCGTTGCCCAGGCCGCTGCTGCCGGGTGCCAGCCGAAACCCCTTGTCGAACAGGAGGAAAGCCGCACCTGCGAAACCCAGCACCACACCGATACGGCGTGCCCACGTAATGTTCTTTTCCCGCAGCAGGAAATGTCCCGTCAGGATGGTGAACACCGGACCGAGGGTCGAGATCGTCGAAGCGTCGATCGGCGAGGTATAGGAAGCTCCCCACAACAGCATGAACATCCAGCCATAGACGATCAGCACGGTCACGATCAAGATATTGCCGAAATCGCGCAGCGGAATGCGGTAGGACTGTTTCGAGAAAAGGGCGAAAGGAATGAAAAAAATCGACGCCGCAAGTACCTGAAGCATAAAAATCTGCTGGAAATCGAGGTAGTTGCGCGTCAAAGAGACATAAAATGAAAAATTGGCGCCGAACAACAGATTGGCGAAAATCAGATCGAAATTATAACGCAACGCTCCCATAGACGGAAAGCATAGGACAATTTTCGCACCAAGTTCCGGTTTTCTGCGTATCTTTGTCCCTGTCACCAAAAAAGGAATCAATCGAATGGAGCGCGGAGCTCTCAAAGGGCACGGAGCCCTGCTGCTGGCCAATGTCATCTGGGGACTGAACTCCCCGATCTGCAAGACCGTCCTTCTCTCGCCCGAGAACCCGGAGGGGCTTAACCATTTCGCCCTGACGGTCTATCGTCTGGTCGGGGCTTTTCTGCTCTTCTGGCTGGCATCCGCCTTCCTGCCGCGCGAACGGGTCGCCTGGCGCGACCTGGGCGGACTGTTCGTCGCCTCGCTCTTCGGCATCCAGCTCGACCAGATTCTTTTCCTCTGGGGACTCTCCCTCACCTCGCCGATCAATGTTTCGATCATCGCCACCACGGTACCCATCCTCACGATGATCCTGGCGATGTTCTTTCTGCGCGAACCGATCACCCCGCTCAAGACGGGCGGCGTGCTACTCGGCGCGGCGGGAGCCGTGCTGCTGATCCTCATCAGCAGCCGCGGCGAAAGCGGCGGCGGATCGATCGCGGGCGACATCATCACCCTCGTCAGTTCGGTCTGCTACGCCATCTACCTGACGGCCTGCCGCAAGGTGATCCTCAAATACTCGCCTGTGACCACGATGAAGTGGATGTTCTTCTTCGCAGCGATCGTAGTGGTCGTACTTTACCACCGGCCCGCCCTCGAAGTGGACTTCCCGGCCGTTCCCGCACGGGTCTGGGGCGGAGCCGCCTTCGCCATCGTACTCTCGACGTTCCTGGCCTATCTGATGGTGCCGATCGCCCAGCACTACCTGCGTCCGACGGTTATCAGCATGTACAATTACGTGCAACCCGTCGCCTCGGTGCTTTTCACGGTCGTGCTCGGGCTCGACGTTTTCGGATTCACGAAAGCCGCCGCAGCGGGCTGCATCTTCCTGGGCGTATGGCTGGTAACGATGTCCAAATCACGAAAAGACCTCGAAGCGGAACAAGCCGCCAAAATGACGGATAAGAAATAAATCGGCCGACCGCCCCAGGCGACCGGTCGTTCCGAAAAACATGCAGCGCAAGGCGAATCCCTGCGCTGCATTTCATATACGGTCATCCCGCCTCTCCGCACCCGCACGACGGCATACGGGATCGGGATCACCCGCCTTACGATAAAAATCAAAAGGAAACAAGCTCCGGAAAACGAACCGCACGAGGAAGGGAAGGGTCACTCACTGTTTTTTCCGAAGTCCCCGTTCTTCCGCCAGCCGTTCCATCAAGGCGTACGCCGCCTCATAATCGTTGGGAATCTCCCCCTCCAGAATGGCCTCCTTGATGATCTCCTTGATCTCGCCGATCACGCGGGAGGGCGGAACTCCGTAGGTTTCCATGATGATCTCGCCCGTGATCGGAGGCTGGAAATTGCGGATACGGTCCCGCTCCTCCAGGTCCTTCATCTTGCGGCGCACCAACTCGAAATTCTGCAGGTAGCGTTTCACTTTGGCGTCGATGCCGGATGTAATATCCGCCTCGCAGAGGGTCATCAGCTTCTCCACATCGTCCCCGGCCTCGAACAACAGCCGCCGCACCGCAGAATCGGTCACCATATCTTCCGAAAGGATAATGGGACGCAGATGCAGAAAAACCATCTTCCGCACGAACTTCATATGCTCGTTCATGGGCAGCTTCAACGCTCGGAAAATGGCAGGCACCATCTTCGAACCGACCACTTCGTGCGAATGGAACGTCCAACCCACCTGAGGATCGTAAGCCTTCGTCAGCGGCTTGCCGATGTCGTGCAGGATCGCCGCCCAACGCAGCCAGAGATCGTCGCTCACGGCCGCCACGTTGTCGAGGACCTTGAGCGTATGGTAGAAATTGTCCTTATGGGCGTGTTGTCCCCGCCGTTCGATGCCTTTCAGACGCTGCATCTCGGGGAAAATCAGTTCCAGCAGCCCCGTCCGCTCCAGCAGGTCGAATCCTACGGACGGAACGGGCGAGAGAACGATCTTATTGAGTTCGACGGCGATGCGCTCCCGCGATACGATGCGGATGCGCTCCCGATTGCGGACGATCGCCTCGAAAGTTTCGGGGAAGAGCCGGAAATTCAGTTGCGAAGCGAAGCGCACGGCCCGCATCATCCGCAGCGGATCGTCCGAAAAGGTGACATCCGGGTCGCACGGCGTGCGGATGATTCCCTCGTGCAGATCCCGCATCCCGTCGAAAGGATCGACCAGGCGGCCGAAATCCTCCTCCGCGAGCGACCAGGCCATCGCATTGATGGTAAAGTCGCGGCGCCGCTGGTCGTCTTCGAGCGTCCCCGCCTCGACCTGCGGCTTGCGCGAATCGCGCACGTAAGACTCCTTGCGGGCTCCCACGAACTCGACTTCGACACCCCTGGTTCGGAGCGCCGCCGTGCCGAAAGTCTTATAGACGGACACCTTGGTCCGCAGTTCCCGGCCCAGCTCCTCGGCCAGCCCGATACCGCTGCCCACGACCACGACGTCGATGTCGGTAGAAGGCCGCCCGAGGTAGAAATCGCGGACATACCCTCCGACGACGAAGGCCGGAACGTCCTGCCGGGCGGCAATCGCGGAGATCTGCCGGAAAACCGGCAGGGACAGAGGAGCTGTGGAATCGTTTTTTTTCACGGAATAAAATCAGAATTTTAACAACATTACGACCTACCCTCCGCATCCGTTTCGATACGGAACGGACGGAACTGCCCCGCGACGGCCCGTCGAAGAGCGAGCCATCCGCCGGGAAAGCGGCTTCGGAGCGAATGCCGGGCGAATTTTCAGAACGCCAGTTCACGGCGGTAAAGCCGCACGGTATTTTCGAGCCCGTAATAGAGAGCGTCGCAGATCAGCGCGTGCCCGATCGAAACCTCGTCCGTCCAGGGAATCCGCTCGACGAAATAGCACAGATTCTCCAGATTGAGGTCGTGGCCCGCATTGAGCCCCAGACCGCAACGGCGAGCCTCCTCAGCTGCCCGGACATAAGGCTCGATCGCCCGTTCGCGCCCGGCGGCGAAATCCCGGGCATAGGCCTCGGTGTACAGCTCCACCCGGTCGGCTCCGCACTCCTTCGCCCCCGCAACCATCTCGGCGACGGGATCGACGAAAATCGAAACCCGGATTCCCCTGGCCTGAAATTCAGCGGTCACCTCCCGCAGAAAATCGCGGTACTTCACCGTATTCCATCCGGCATTGGAGGTGATGGCGTTCTCGGCATCGGGCACGAGCGTCACTTGCGCCGGACGCACTTCGAGCACCAGTTCGCGGAACGAAGGGATCGGATTACCCTCGATATTGAACTCGGTCGTCAGCACTTTCTTCAGGTCGCGCACGTCCGAATAACGGATATGGCGGGCGTCGGGACGGGGATGCACCGTAATCCCCTGCGCTCCGAAGCGCTCGCAGTCCAGTGCCGCACGTACCACGTCGGGAAGATTGCCGCCGCGCGAATTGCGCACCACGGCGATCTTATTGATGTTCACACTCAGTTTTGTCATAAAAAACTCTATTTACCCAAAAACGACAGGCAATCCGTCAAACTTTACCCGCAAATCCGCACGGTTGCCCGCTCCTTTCGCTATCTTCGCACGCAGTGGATGCACCGTGATAATCTTCGGGTACAAATTCTCACAATTGCCCGGCTTTCACTATCTTTGTAGAAAACAGGATGCGCCTCGGAAAACTGGGAACAAGTTCCCGTTTTCTCCCGGCTTTCACTATCTTTGCCGCTGGATAGAAGGCAACTGGGCAATCTTTGCGTGCAAGCTCGCACGATTGCTCTCACCTTTCACTATCTTTACAGAAGATTGGAGGCGGTTCGGCAATCTTTGCGTGCAAGCTCGCACGATTGCTCTCACCTTTCACTATCTTTGCGGAGGTAAAGTTAATTATTTTTCCAGACACGACGGATGAAAATCATACTTTTTTCCCGGCAGGGCGTCGTCCACACGGCCGGCGACCTGCATCAGATGTTCGACGCGATCGCCCGTTTCGGGTTCGATTACGCGGTCAATGAGGAGTTCGCTCCCCAGATCGAACGACTCACCGGCATATCCATCGATGCGGCCCACCGTTACGGGCGGCCGATGGGTCCCCAGCCTGCGGAGTCGGTGCTGGTATGTTACGGCGGCGACGGTACGCTTTTGGACGGCATTCACCGGCTGGGAGGGGCCGAAATCCCCGTCATAGGCATCAACTCGGGACATCTGGGTTTTCTGACGAGCGTACCCCGCAACGGCTGCATCGGCGATCTCTTCGAGCTGATCGCCGCCGGCAAACTCGAATGTCAGCCCCGATCGATGCTCGAGGTCACGGGCGACTTCGGCGACGGCATCTCGACCCGCTATGCGGTCAATGAAGTGGTCATCCAGCGCCAGGGCGCGGGCATGATCTCGGTCGAAACGTACGTGAACGACCAAATGGTCGCCACCTATCACGGCGACGGACTGATCGTCAGCACGCCGACCGGCTCGACGGCCTATTCGCTCAGCGTGGGCGGTCCGGTCGTCGCCCCCCAATGCGCCTGCCTGGTGCTCTCGCCCGTCGCGCCCCACAACCTGACGATGCGCCCGGTCGTGATTCCCTCGTCGAGTGACGTGCGGCTCAAGGTACACGCCCGGCACGCCGAAATATCGATCGCCACCGACAACGAAACCTGTCCGATTCCCGAAGGAGCCGAATTCAGAGTCCGCCTGGCTTCCAGACGCTTTTTTCTGGCGGTCCCGCACAATATATCGTTTTACGACACGTTACGCAAGAAAATGATGTGGGGAGTGGATATCCGAAGCTGACGAAAAACCCCTGTTTGCCGGAAATTCTTTCGCTTTCGGATTTTATTCCCTATATTTGCATGCTATGAGCGAGCAAAAACGCATACCTCGACACGTCGCCATTATCATGGACGGCAACGGACGCTGGGCCGCGCAACACGGGCTGGAGCGTTTCGAAGGTCATATCCGGGGTGTGGAGTCCGTGCGCCGGGCAATCCAGGCCGCGACCCGTCACGGGGTTCGCTACCTGACGCTTTATGCTTTCTCGACCGAAAACTGGGGACGCCCCGCCGCAGAGGTCGATGCCCTGATGGAGCTCTTCTGCAAGAGCGTAATCAACGAAACGCCCGAACTGGCTGCTCAGGGAGTGCGCGTGCGGATCATCGGCGACAAAAGCCGTTTCCCCGAAAAAGTAAAACACCACCTGGATCAGATCGAAAACCGAACGGCTACCGGGAAACGCCTTACGCTGCAACTGGCCCTCAACTACTCTTCCCGCAGCGAAATCGTCCATGCGATGCAGGGTCTGGCACGCCGTGCCGCAGCCGGCATCTTCTCTCCGGAAGAGATTTCCGAGCAGACGGTTTCCGAAGCGCTCTATACGGCGGGCTGTCCCGACCCCGACCTGCTGATACGCACCAGCGGCGAACAACGGCTCAGCAATTTCCTGCTGTGGCAGGCTGCCTACGCCGAACTCTTTTTCACCCCCGTATTATGGCCCGACTTTACCGAAGAGGATTTCGCGCAGGCACTCGACGAATATGCCCGGCGCGAAAGGCGTTTCGGACTGGTAAAAAATAATGAACGTATTCGGTAAGCGAGTGCATCACGAGTTTACTCGCTACACTGAACGGAGAGAATGAAGAAAGAAACTCTAGAGAGAAGTTAGACGACACACGATGAATCATCCAGGCAAAGTATTTCTGACACTGACGGCCGCCCTGCTGCTGCTCTGTCCCCAGATATTCGCGCAGGAGCCCTCCGGCGAGGCGGCTCCGCCCCCGGCCGAACAGACGGATCAGGACGAGGATACGAACCAGCTTTTACAGCAATTCGAAAAAGCCCCGACGCTCGAAGGCGGTACCCAGAAACTTTACCACATCCGCAACGTCAATATTCACGGGGCGCAATACATTGACAACAGCATTCTGCGAGCTTCGTCGGGTCTTATCCCGGGCGATTCGATATACCTGCCCAGCAACTTCATCTCGACAGCCATCACCCGCCTGTGGAACCAGCGCCTCTTTTCGGACATCCGCGTCGGTGCGACCATCGAAGGCGACAGCCTCGACCTGGAAGTTTTCCTGAAGGAACGTCCCCGCGTCAATTACTGGCGTTTCGAGGGCATCTCCAAAAGCAACCAGAAAGACCTGCTCGAAAAGCTCAAACTCAAGCGCGGCACCGAGCTTTCGGACTACGTGATCGACAAGAACTCGAAGCTCATTCACAAATACTACGCAGACAAAGGTTTCCGCAACGCCGAAGTATCGGTCCGCATCGACAACGACTCGATACTGAAGCAGGCCGTAAACGTGACCTTCATCGTCGATCGCAAACGTAAAATCAAAATCGGAGAGATCAATTTCACGGGCAACGAAGAATTTTCCGACAAACGTCTGCGCCGCACCTTCAAGAAAACCCACCAGAAAAGCCTCAACTTCTTCCGGGGGGCGAAATTCAACGAAGAAGATTTCGAAAACGACAAGGAGCTGCTGCTCGACTTTTACAATTCGAAAGGTTTCCGCAACGCCAACATCGTCGCCGATTCGATCTACGCGATCAACGACAAGCGTATGGGTATCACGCTGGACATTTCGGAAGGCAACAAGTACTACATCCGCAATGTTTCCTGGATCGGCAACTCGGTCTATGAAACCGACGAACTGGCTCGGATGTTCGGTGTCGAAAAAGGCTCGATTTACGACAAAAAATCGATGTACAAGCGCCTGGGCATCGGCGCCTACTACAATCCGGACGAACCGTCCATCACCAATCTCTACAAAGATCAGGGCTACCTCACCTCGCAGATCGACCCGGCCGAAATCATCATCGGCAAAGACTCGATCGACCTGGAGGTCCGCGTATTCGAAGGCAAACAATTCACCATCAACAATGTCGGCATTTCGGGCAATATGCGGCTCGACGACGAGGTGATCCGCCGTGAACTCTACACGCGGCCGGGCGAACTCTACAACCAGTCGCTGTTGTTCCAGACCATCCGCACCCTGGGTTCGATGGGACATTTCACGGCCGAAGCGATCGCTCCGGACATTCAGCCCGTCGTCAATTCGGACGAATTGGTCGATATCAACTGGCCGCTCGAGGAGATCGCCAGCGACCAGTTCCAGATCGCCGGCGGTTGGGGCGGCGGTACGTTCGTGGGTTCGGTGGGTGTCACACTGAACAACCTCTCGATCAAAAACTTCTTCAAGAAAGGCGCCTGGAGACCCTACCCGATGGGACAGAACCAGCGGCTGTCGATCAGCGCCCAAACCAACGGTACTTACTACAAAGCCTTCGCAATCAGCTTCACCGATCCCTGGATGGGCGGGCGAAAACCGAACTCCTTCACGATTTCGGCTCACTATTCCGATGAGAACAACGCCTATTACGCCTGGCAGAAAGGTACCCGTTATTTCCGCACCGCCGGTGTCGCAGCGGGACTCGGCAAGCGTCTGGACTGGCCCGACCCGTACTTCACGTTCTATGCGGAAGCCAGCTACGAGCGCTACATGCTGAAGGACTGGAACACCTTCGTACTCAAGAACGGTGCGGCAAACCTGCTGTCGATCCGCCTGGTATTGGGACGAAATTCGGTGGATCAGCCGATCTATCCCCGCAGGGGTTCCGATTTCAGCGTTTCGGTGCAGCTCACTCCTCCCTATTCGTTGTGGGACGGCAAGGATTACAAAAGCACGGCTTTAAGCGAACAGGAACGTTACAACTGGATCGAATTCCACAAGTGGATGCTCAAAGGCCAATGGTTCACTCCGCTGACCCGCAACGGCAACCTGGTGCTGATGGCCCGCGCGGAAATGGGATACCTGGGACATTACAATAAAAACAAGGTATCGCCCTTCGAACGGTTCGAAGTCGGCGGCGACGGCATGACGGGCTATAATATGTACGGTATCGACATTATCTCCATGCGCGGTTACGACGACGGAGCGCTCGATCCCGTAGGCAGCAACTATTCGTGTGCCTACAACAAATACACGATGGAGCTCCGCTATCCGCTCCTGCTCAAGGGACAGACCAACATCTACGTACTGGGATTCCTGGAAGGAGGCAACGGATTCACTTCGTGGAAGGAGTTCTCCCCGTTCAAGATCAAACGGTCGGCGGGTATCGGCGTGCGCCTCTTCCTGCCGGTCGTAGGCATGGTGGGAGTCGATTGGGGCTGGGGCTTCGACCCGGCCGCAGGACAGACCAAGCGCAGCGGCAGCCACATCCATTTCACGATGGGTATGCAGTTCTAAACCGGCGGAAGTTGGCAATAAATTTGAAGAAACAGGGTTATACTTATAAAAGATAACTAAAAAATAAACGGTATGAAACGGATCCTTTTGCTCGTACTCGCCTTCACGGCAGCCATAGGCTCGCTTTCGGCACAGAACTACATCGTGGTAAACAGCGAAAAAGTATTCAAGTCGATCGACGAATATAACAAAGCACTCGACACGCTCGACCAACTGGCCAAAAGCTATCAGCAGCAGGTCGATCTCAAATTCGAAGAGGTCGAAGCCCTCTACAACAACTACAAGGCGCAGGAAATGTCCCTTTCGGCTTCGTCACGACAGGCCCGGCAAAACCTGATTCTCACCCGGGAAGAGGAGGCCAGCAAATTCCAGGAGGAGATCTTCGGCCAGGACGGTACCCTTATGAAAAAACGGATCGAGTTGATCCAGCCGATCCAGAAACGGGTATTCGACGCCATTGCGAACTATGCCGCACAAAACGGGTATGAGCTGGTTCTCGATGCGGCTTCGAACCCCACGCTGCTTTACAATTCAGAAAAAATCGACCACACTCAGGCCCTCATCGAATTTATGAAAAAGTAAGAAATATCGAATCAAATCAATAAATCCGTATGAAAAAACTCATTAAATTAACCCTCGTGGTTGCCTTGGTACTGGGAAGCAGTTCCCTGTTCGCACAGAAGCTGGGCCGTATCAATCTCGAAGAGATCATTACCCTTATGCCGGAATACAAGGAGATGATGACCAACATGGAGGCGTACAGCAAAGATCTGCGCGACAACCTGGAAACGATTCAGGTCGAGCTGAACACCAAGTACAACGATTTCCAGAAAAACAAAGCGACCTACTCGGAGGTAACCCGCCAACTGAAGGAGAAAGAATTGACCGACCTGCAAAACCGTCTGCAAGAGTTCTACCAGAGCGCACAGGAAGACTTGCAGAAAAAGGAGAAGGAGCTGACCGACCCGATCGTCGCCAAGGCTCAGGAGGCCGTCAAGAAGGTGGCGCAAAAGGGAGCTTACGTCGCCGTATTCAATACGACCATCCCCTCGATGGTCTATTACGACGAAGCAGCCATGACCGATTTGAGCACCGAAGTCAAGGCCGAGCTGGGGATTCAATAAACGGCAACACATCGACAACAAAAAGCGTCCGCTTCGAAATTCGAAGCGGACGCTTTATTTCTTCCAAAAGTCCTTTCCGAGCTGCGGAAATCAAAGTTCAACATATCCTTCCCCTGCCGACACGAACTCCGTGCAGACGAATCATCCTCGCCCGACAGCGGCTCCATACACAGCCCCGGCCGCCGCAGTGAAAAATCCGGTACACCGCCCGCTCCGGCCCATATTCCCATATCGGCATCAGAACGGATAACCTACTCCGAAATTAAGCGCCGTATTCTTCCACTTGAAATTGTGGATCCACCGTTGTCCGGCAGGTGCATTGGGGTTGTGGATCTGTATGCCCCAGTCCAGACGCAGTACGGCAAATTTGATGTCCAGGCGCAGACCGATACCGGCATCGAAGCCCAGTTGCCTGTAGAAACTGTCGAAATGGAAAACCGCAGCGGGCGAAGGCGCGGAATGCCGGTCGGCAAACCAGATATTGCCCACATCGACGAACGTCGCTCCGTGAAACATCCCCCAAATCGGGAAGCGCAATTCGAGATTGGCCTCCAGCTTCATATCGCCCAGTTGTGTAGGGAAAACCGCATCTTCCGGCTCCGGAACAGCCCCCGGCCCCAACATACGGGGTGCCCAACCGCGCATGCTGTTGGCACCGCCCGCATAAAACAGACGGTCGAAGGGAATCGAAGTCGAATTGCCGTACGCCATACCGTAACCGCCGTAAAGCCGTCCCACGAGAGCCGTCACCTCACCGAGCATGATCTTGCGGCTCACACTCAAATCGGCCCGGAAATATTGCGAATACTGAAGACCGAAAACCTCGTAATAGTCCTTCCCGGCCGCCGGACGCGAGAAGAGGTGCATCAGGCCGTCGAGCAGGTTGCCCGCCATCTCGTAATTGAAGCGGAGCAGCGTCGCGTTTCCGCCCAGATGCTTGCGCTGATTGTTATAGACATAGCTGAACGAAAGGCCGCTGATGAACTGCGACTCGTAACTTCGCTTGAGATATTCGTTCTGGAGATGATCCAGGAAATCCTCCCTATTGACATACCCCATATCGATCACGTTGATATCGATCGGACGCAGCGAATAGCTCGAATACTTCAAATCGCTCCACGAATATCCCCAAGCCACGCTGGAAAGGGTACGCCGGTAATAAGGGCGATCCTGGAAATTGATGCCGAATTCGAGCCGGGTCCGGGGCATCTGGATCGACTGCCACCGCTGGGTTCGGAAAGGCAGCAGGAAACGGGGAAACTGCAAACCCATATTGACTCCGAATTCGATGGCGTTGCGCTTGCGGGCACTCGGAGTTTTCATATACTCGTACCCTACCGAGAACGAAACGTCGAAAGACTCCGCTCCCCGGAAAATATTGCGGTTCTGATACCCCACCGTCGCCCGCAATCCGTAGAAACTCGACGTCGTACTTCCTTCCAGCTCTATCTTATACCCCTGCTTCAAGGCCGGAATGCACTGGATGTCGCACTGGAGATAGCCCTCGCGGGTCTGATGTACCGAATCGGCCGGCTCCTTGCCTTCGCCCACGAAAGTCACGTAGTTATCCTTTGCCACACTGTCGGCCTGCTCGTTGAAAATGACGTTGGCGCTTTTGAAATAGCCCATCGACATAATCTGGTTGTACGTCTGATCGACCCGGTTAATGTTATAGACGTAGTTCGGATAGATCGGCACGATCTGTCGCAGCACCGAAGGACGTATGTTGGGACGCTTATTGTCCTTGTGGTACACCACGTTCAAACCCCGGTAGTAGATCGTGTCGAGTCCCTTGCGGTAGTCGGGAGCAATAGCCGCCGTAGGATCGTAATTGGGAAAAATATTGATCTGGTCGATACGGTAAACCGTATTGTTGCGCAGAATCGGATAGCCCTGCTCGTTATAACCGGCCAGATGCTGCTTGACGATCATCTTCAGGTCCACCAGATGATTGCCGCCGAGCGTGTCGGCTTCGTACTCGATGTTATTGACCGTAAAATTGTAATAGCCGCGCTGTTTGAGGTAGGTGGTGATGCGCTGCCGCTCCTGGTCAAGGACCTCCATGTCGAACACCTCGCCCGTACGGAGCAGCGAATGTACCGTATCGGGCAGGATGATCTGCTCGAGGAACCGATCGCGGAAATCGTACGAAAGGCGGTTGATGCGGTAAGGCTCGCGCTGTACGGTGCGGTAGGTGATGAAAGCCCGCTTTTTCCGCGACGTGGTATCGACCTCGTAAGTCGCCTGCGAAGAGAAGAACCCCCGATAGTCCATGTAAACCTTCAGGTTACGTGCCGACTGCTCCGTGAGGCTCATATCCAACAGCACGGGCGCTTCGCCGATACGCCGTTTGAACCGGTTCCACCAATTATCCTTTTCGGGATCGGCCTGTTCGTAAACCCAGACGTAAAAATTGAGTCCCAGGAACCGTTTATTCGGATTCTGACGGATGAATTTCCGCAGATCGGAAGCCGTAATCCGCTCTTTTTTAGGCGTTTGCTTATCGGCATCTACGGTCACCTTCTGCACCAGGTAACTTCCCTCGGGAAGTTTGCGCGTGACACTGCACGACACCCCCGCGAGCACCGCCAGCAAAAAGACGAATATGACCGGCAACCGTTTCAAGACTTCCGTTAATTGTTGAAGAAACCCTGTTTTTTCAGCAGCGCGAAATAGTTGCGCGAAATAGCCAGGTTATCTTCGGCACGATACCTGTTGCGCGTGAAAATCTGTGCCAAATTCGGCAGGCCGTTCTCTTCGAGCAGCCGCCGGGTCTCTTCCGACGTCTCCTTCTCGGCCCAGAGTTCGTCGATCTCCGACGAGGTGTAATGATGGTATTTCTCGCAATGCACGACCGCATCGAGCGGCAGGCGGTCGGTCAGTTCGGGCGACTCGTCGGGATGCCCCACCACGATCGTCGTCACGGGAATCACCCCTTTGGGAAGATCGAGGATGCGGGCGATCTCCTCGGCCGTATAGATGGTCGTACCGAGGTAACAGATTCCCAACCCGTGCGCTTCGGCCTCGACACACAGGTTCTGCGCCGCCAGCAGCGCATCGGTCACCCCGTTGAGAAACCAGGCGAAATTATCGTAGCACGGCTCGGCATCGCGCTGTTCGCACCACATCGAAAAACGGTGGACATCGGCACAAACCGTAATCACGCAGGGAGCCTGCGTAACCATCGGCTGATTGAAATGACATGGGGCCAATGCCTCGCGCAATTCCCGGCTCTGAGTAACGATCAGACTGTAAAGCTGCATATTGCCGCACGTCGAGGCACGCGAGGCGGCTTCGAGCATGTCTTGCAGCACCTCCGGCGCAATAGGCTCAGAGCGGAATTTTCGGATCGAACGGTGTTTTGCAAGCAATGTTTTCATACGGATTATAAGTTACGTAACAAATTCACGCAAAAGTAGTAAAACTTTTAGAATTTTATTATTTTTGCCCGCGTTAAAGCTGGTTGGAACCTATTTTGCAGCGCCCCGGAAAAACCCTCTTCCGTCCCGGACATACACGCGTTTTCAGGATGCAAGAGAAGTGCCGAACGGCTCCGACCTCCGAACCGGAATAGCGACCAAGCCGATATTTCAGAACAGATGCAAATGCGATTCGCAAAATACGAAGGTGCCGGCAACGACTTCATCCTGCTCGACCTGCGGGACGGCGGAGCGACGCCCCAAAGCGCGGAGATCGCCCGTCTGTGCGACCGACATTTCGGCATCGGAGCCGACGGTCTGATGACGCTCGCCGCTTCCGCCGTATCCGGCTGCGACTGTTCGATGCGTTACTACAACGCCGACGGCTCGCCGGGCGAGATGTGCGGCAACGGAGGCCGCTGCTTCGCCCTGTTCGCCCATCACCTGGGCATCGGCGGCGACATCAAGCGGTTCGACTCGACGGACGGCATCCACGAAGCCAGGATGCTTCGTATCGACGGGCTGCGAAGCACCGTAGAGCTGGAAATGATCGACGTCGAACGGATCGACCGGGGCGACGGATACTGGTTCCTCGATACGGGCGTTCCCCACTACGTCGAATTCACGGACGACCTCGAAGCCGTGGACGTCATCGGACGCGGACGCCGGATCCGCTACGACAAACGCTTCGCCAAAGGCACCAACGTCAATTTCGTCAAGGTAGTCGGTCCCGGGCATATCGCCGTCCGCACCTACGAACGCGGCGTGGAGTACGAAACCCTCGCCTGCGGCACGGGATCGACCGCTGCGGCGCTGGTCACCCACCTCGCGGCCCAGCCTTCCGTCACAGCGTTCCGCATCGACGTACGCGGCGGACGGCTCGGCATCGCCTTCGACGAGCCGAAACCCGGCATCTACACCCGCATCCGCCTTTCGGGAGAGGCCCGCAAAGTATTCGAAGGCAGCTACGATACCGCCAACTTTCAATCCTAAATCTATTTTTTCTTCTCCGATCCATGAAAACGAACAAGGGATTCCGCGACGAAAACCATGCGGACGAACTTCGTAAGGCCAAACGGCTCGAGCCGATCCACAAAAGCGGCAAGGAACGCCACACCATCTACCGCGAACTCGACGACGAGGAAGACGATGCGCCCGCACGCCCCAAGCGGGAATCGGCGTTCGACTATTTCGACGACGAGGAAAACTGAAAATCCACCCGACAATGGTTGAAAAATTCATTACGGCAGGCGACACGCCCGTCCATGCGTGCGACTCCGAAAAAGGAGACCGGTGCGCGGTCCTGTTACACGGTTATCTGGAGTCGATGCTCGTCTGGGACGATTTCGTCCCCTATCTTTACAAACAGGTACGCGTGATTACGCTCGACCTGCCGGGACACGGGATCTCGGTGGTCAGAGGAGCCGTCCACACGATGGAATACCTGGCCGATGTGGTGAAGAATACGCTCGATGCGCTCGGCATCGCCCGCTGTACCCTGGTGGGGCATTCGATGGGCGGTTACGTCGCCCTGGCCTTCTGCGAGAAATACCCCGAACGGCTCGACGGCGTGGTGCTGCTCAGTTCGACGCCGGACGCCGATACGGACGAAAAGAAAGAAAACCGCCTGCGGGAAATCAAATTGGTCGAAGCAGGCAAAAAGGACGCGCTGGCCCGCGTAGCTCCCGAAGCGGGCTTCGCTCCCGAAAACCGGCCGCGAATGCGCGACGAGATCGAAGATCTGGTCGAACAGGTATTCGTCACCGAAGACGAAGGGATCGCAGCCCTGCTGCGCGGTATGATCGAGCGGCCCGACCGCAACGAAATGCTCCGCCGCTCTGCGGTGCGGCAGCTCTTCATCTTCGGTAAGCACGACGGCTATATTCCCCTCGAAAAAGCCGAAGCACTGGCGGCGGCCCATCCTCAAGCCCGCGTCGCATGGCTCGAACATTCGGGACACATGGGGTTCCTCGAAGAACCCGAAATCACGGCCCGGGCCCTGTTGTATTTCATGGGAACGGAAAATGAACCGGAATCCCGATAACGAAAGTTTCCCTTTTGGGAAACTTTTTCATTTTTATTTCTCCAGACGCAGATGCAGAATCGGAAACGGCCGGCCGGCATCGTCCGTTTCGCTGCGCCCGGCAACCGAAAAACCCATACGCAGGTAAAAACCCACCGCCTGCGGATTCTGTTCATTGACATCGACCGAATCGGCTTCCTGGCGGGCGACGGCCCACTCCACCAACTTGCATCCGCAGCCTCTGCCCCGGTATTCGGGCCGGACGAACAACATGGCGATATGACTTCCGTCCAGACCGATGAACGCCACGATACGCCCCGCATCCCGCAGGCAGCGAAGTTCGACCGCCGGCAGGTAGCGGACAGGCAACAGAGAACGCAATTCCCGAATATCCGCTTCGGAGAGAAAATCGTGGGTAGCCCGCACGGAAGCCTCCCACACCTCGGCCAGCTCTTCGAAATCGTCCGGCCCGACTTTCACAACATCCAAATCATTCACAATCAATTATATACTTCAACACACACTATCCGACGATCGCTTATTCGCGGCACTGGCCGCGTTTATGCTTCCGAACCGCTCCCAAGCCCCTTCCTCGAAAAGAACCTGTATTGTCACGCTCCGACATATAAACATATTCATTATCAACCGATAAAAAAGACGATCCCCGCCAGATGCGACAACAGCGCCAGGTCAATAAACAGATGCCAAACCAGATGGTGGTAGCGGAATCCCTTCTTCGCATAAACGATCGCTCCGGCCGTATAGAGCACCCCGCCCAGCAGGATCAGCAACAGCAGAGGCAGCGAAGCGTTCCGAATCAGCCGGGGCAGGAAAAAGATCGCCGTCCAGCCCATCACCAGATAAATCGTCAGGCTCAAAGCCGGGATGGAACGCCGGGCCAACGTCTTATACAGAATACCCAGCAGAACGGCCGTCCACTGCAAAACGGTGACGAAGACACCCTGCCAGCCGCCGATCACGAGCAGCGCTACGGGGGTATAGGTTCCGGCGATGGCGACGAAGATGAAGATATGGTCGAGCTTGTGGAAAACGGCCTTGTGCTTCGAATCCGGGCGCATCGAATGGTAGAGCGTCGAAGCCAGCAACATCAGGAAGATCGAAATGACGCAGACGCTTACCGACACCGACGCCAGCACGGGCCGGGCATCGTGCAGATAGGTCCACACCGCAGCGAAAGGCAGCAGACAAAGGGTCAGCGGCAGCATCACGGCATGCGAAACCGTGTTGGCCACCTCCTCGCCGTAGGTGGGTACGTAGGGCAAACGGACTTTTTCCTCTTTTTTCATAGACGACGTATAATTCTGTTCTACAAAGATACGTTTTTTATACAACTGCATCGGTTTTTGCACAAGATTATTCCGTGAAATCCCCGACGGCGCTTTGCGATGCCGAAGATTTTCGCTACTTTTGAAAAACAGTAAAACTTTCCGGAAAATGGATTTGACCCGTTATGACAAGCTGCGCAGCGCGATCCGCCGAACGCTCTCGCCCGACGAGGCGGCCGCAGCCGACCGCGCCCTGGAATATGCTGCCGAACATACCGCTTCGCAGGTACGACACGACGGCTCGCCGATGCTGGACCACGCCGCCGAAGTAGCGCGGATCGGGCTGGAGGAGATCGGGCTGGGAGGCGACTCGGTCGTGGCCGCCATTCTCCACGACGTAGTCCGCACAGCCAGTCGGCAGGACGAAGAGACATTCCTGCGGCTGACGGACGAGATCCGGGACCGCTTCGGCAAGGAGGTGCTCGGCATGACCGTAAGTCTGAGCCACATCTCCGATATTCGCCTGAAAGCCTCCCGGGAGCAGGCGGAAAATTTCCGCGAGCTGATCGTCTCCTATTCGGAAGATCCGCGCGTGATCCTGATCAAGCTGGCCGACCGGCTCGAGGTGATGCGCCGCCTCGAAATTTTCCCCCGCGAAAAGTGGCGCAAGAAGAGCTGGGAGAGCCTCAACCTCTACGCCCAAATCGCCCACAAACTGGGTCTATACAACATCAAGAGCGAACTCGAAGACATCGCCCTGCGCTATCTCGAACCCCAGGACTACCAGCATATCGCCGACAAACTGGCCGAGACCGAAAGCGAACGCCGGGCCTTCATCGCCCGCGTCCTCGAACCCATCACGCAGCGGCTCGACCAGGCGGGGCTGCGCTATCACGTCAAGAGCCGCACCAAGTCGATCTTCTCGATCTGGAACAAGATGCGCAAGCAGCACGTCCCGTTCGAGGGGGTATATGACATCTTCGCCATCCGTATCATCCTGGACTGTCCGCTCGAAGAGGAGAAGCAGCAATGCTGGACGGTCTATTCGATCGTCACGGATTTCTACACGCCCAATCCCGAGCGGATGCGCGACTGGATCTCCATCCCCAAATCCAACGGCTACGAATCGCTCCACACCACCGTCGCCACCAAAGAGGGACGGTGGGTCGAAATCCAGATCCGCACCGAGCGGATGGACGCCGTGGCGGAGCGGGGCATCGCGGCCCACTGGCGCTACAAAGGCGTAAACGCGGGATCGGACGGGAGCGAAATGTGGATGAAACAACTCCGGGAGCTAATGGAAGACAAGACCCGTCCGCTGGCCCAGAACTTCGACGCCAAGCCCTCCTCGGGCGAAATTTTCGTCTTCACCCCCGGCGGCGACCTGCGCAAGCTGCCCGAAGGAGCCACGGTGCTGGATTTCGCCTTCGACATCCACACCTCGCTGGGGCTCACCTGCTCGGGCGGCAAGGTCAATAACCGTCCGGCGGCGATCCGCGACGTACTCCACAACGGAGACATCGTCGAAGTGCTGACGCAGAAGAATCAGAAGCCCAAAGCCGACTGGCTGGGGTTCGTCACCACGTCGAAGGCCCGCACCCGGATCAAGGCCTCGCTGCGCGAGGAGCACACCAAGAACGCCCGTCTGGGACGGGAAGAATTGGAACGCAAACTCAAGAACTGGAAACTGCCCCTGACCGTCGATGAAGGGGTCGGCATCCTCTGCAAGCACTTCAAACTCCGCACGGGAACGGAACTTTACGCCTCGATCGGCACCGAAAAGATCGACCTCATGCAGATCAAGGAGCTGCTTCAGGCCCATCTGTCGGGCGAAGCGGAGGAAGAGCGCCGGGCCGCAGCAGCAGCCATCGAGTCCGAAAAACGACGCAAAGCCGAAAAAGTTTCGACCCAGAGCAGCGGCGACGCACTCATCATCGACGAAAAGATCGGACAGCTCGACTACAAACTGGCCAAATGCTGCAATCCGATCCACGGCGACGAAATCTTCGGCTTCATCACCGTAGGTGCCGGCATCACGATCCACCGTACGGACTGTCCCAACGCACAGCGTCTCCGCAGAAACTACCCCTACCGGGTACTCGAAGCCCGCTGGCGCGACGAAGCGCAGGGCGCGTTCCGGGTGTCGATCCGCGTGGTGGCCAGCGACACGACGGGAATGATCAACCACATCGCCGAAGTAATCAACCGCGACCTGAAGTTGAGCATCCGCTCGATGAACCTGTCGCCGGGCGGCGGCCTGCTCTCGGGCGTGATCCACGTCGAAGTGCCCGGTACGGGCATGGTCGATATGCTGATCCACTCGATCCTGCGGATCAAAGGCGTGCAGAAAGCCTACCGCGTCAATAACTGAAAACGCCTCGAAAAGAGAAAGCCGCCTTTATCAGGCGGCTTCTTCGTCGCATCCGACGGGTCGGCAACCCGCCAGCGCATCATAAAAAGCAGTAAAAAAAGATGCAAAACAGCCCGCAGAAGACCACCCTCGACCTGCAAGTGTACCCTGTCACAAAAAAGGAGTGTGTTGAAATGAAAATTTCAGGCACGATCCTAAAGGGTGTCGGAATGGATGCAAGGCAAGGCATTGAGGGTAAGGGTGACAGTCTTTTACTATGGCAAATGACTTAACCCGTATCCCGATAATAACTACCGTTGTGTGTCATTCGGACACACCGCCATACACCTGTTCGGGTCCCATGTTCGGAAATTTACAACGGACCTCCGCCGATCGGACAATCCGCACTCCCGCCCGGAAATCCGAGCCGAGCCGCAGAAAATCCAGACAACAAGTCAAAAATTCGCACGAGGAACCCGGAACCAGGCTGCACGAGTAACCGCTTCCCTACCGGTCCCGCTCACCGACATAGACGCAGAGGTTGGCCAATGCGTCGCGGTATTCGGAAGGTTCGTATTCGGAAAGCACGGACATCGCCCGCGCGAGGTATTCCTGCATGACGCGGGCCGCCTTTTCCATACCGCCCTCGTTCTCGACGATGTGCTGCAAATATTCGACCGACTCATCCTCCTCGTGGCAACGGGCCAGGCGTGCCAGCAACTCCTTGCGGCGCTCCTCGCCGACGGACTCGAGCACCGTGAGCAGCGGCAGGGTCACCTTGTGTTCGCGCAAGTCGTTGTTGGAGGGCTTGCCCGTACGGGCCGTGCGGGTATAGTCCAGAATGTCGTCCTGAATCTGGAACGCCATGCCTATCGACTCGCCGAACTTGCGCATGAGCGCCTGTTTTTCACGGGACGCACCGACGGCCAGCGTTCCGGCCGAAGCGCTCACCCCGATCAGGCAGGCGGTTTTCTTGTAGATGATATCCAGGTACGACGCCCGCGTCATCTCCTGCCGGTTCGCCTTGTCATTTTGCAGAATCTCTCCCTCGCAGAGCGTGGCGATGGCGCCGCAAACATGAGTCACCAGGTCGAACTGGCCGCTCTTGAGGCCGAGGTCCATGTTTTTGGCCAGGATGTAGTCCCCGACCACGACCGCGTTGCGCGACTGCCAGCGGGCATTGACCGAAGCCCGGCCCCGGCGCATGTCCGATTCGTCGATCACGTCGTCGTGGATGAGCGAGGCCACGTGGATCATCTCGACCAACGTGGCTGCGAGCAACGTGCGCAGCCCGCCACTGCGCTGCTCCGCCGGAGCGTTGAGCGCCGCAGACAGCAGCACCGTCATCGGACGAATCCCCTTGCCCCGCGCCGAGAGCGCATAATCGAGCATCTCGGAGAGCAACGTGCCGTCCGCCGTGAATTTCTGCCGGATGAACAGCTCGAAGGCCTCCAGATCGCCCTCGACCGGCTTGCGGATCATATCGAGTGTTACCATAACCGAACTTTTGTTTACGTCGAAAAAAGTTTTGCCGAATACAGACCGATCGTTTCCCCGCCGGAATACAACCGTCCCGAGCCTAGGATCAATCCGTGCAAAGGTAGTGATTTTTCGCTGAGTCGGGGAGGAAACTCAATGTTTTTTCGTACCTTTGGCAATCGACAAAAACATTCCAGATGACCCGCTTCAAAGAGATTCTCCCGAAAGTGCTGCCGACGGGCGCGGCCCTGCTGCTCTTCTTCATCGTCAGCGCCCTCTATTTCGCCCCCCAGTTTCGCGGCGAAGTGCTGCCACAGCACGACGTGCAGCAATACGAAGGCATGGCCAAGGAGATCTGGGACAACCGTGCCCAAACGGGCGAAGATCCCCAGTGGGCGGGGCGGATGTTCGGCGGCATGCCCGCCTACCTGATCAATGTAGCCTACCCGGCACAGCTGGTCAAAAACACGGCAGGACAGATCGTTAAAATTATAAACACCCCCGCAGCCTTCGTCTTCTTCGCCATGGTTTCCATGTGGCTGATGCTCCTGATCGTCGGGGTGAATCCCTGGGTCGGCATCATTCCGTCGCTCATGTACGGCCTTTCAACCTACTTTTTCCTCATCATCGGCGCGGGTCACGTGACCAAAATGTGGGCACTGGTATATGCCCCCCTGATGATGGGCGGCGCATGGCTTACGCTGCGGGGCAACATGTGGCTAGGCGGGGCACTCACGGCACTTTTCGCCTCGCTCGAAATCGGCACCAACCATCCGCAGATCACCTACTATTTCCTGCTGGCCATGGCCGCGCTGTGGATCAGCGAAGGAATCGTCGCCTTCCGAAAAAAGCACCTGCCTTCGTTCGCCCGCCGCACGGCGGTATTGCTGGCCGCAGGCATTCTGGCCGTCGGCTCGAACTTCGCGCCTCTGTGGTACACGATGCACCACTCGAAACAGACCATCCGCGGCGGTTCGGAACTCGCCGCCGGGGAAGAAACCTCCAACGAAGGGCTGGCCCTGGACTATGCCACGGCTTGGAGCTACGGACGTGCCGAGAGTTGGAACCTGCTGATCCCCGACTTCATGGGCGGCGACTCGGGTCGGGCGTTCACACGCGACGGCGAAGTGGCCAAAGCCCTTAAACCATACGGTCTGGAAAGTTTTGCGGAACAGTTACCGGCCTACTGGGGCGAGCAGCCCTACACTGCCGGACCGACCTACTTAGGAGCCGCCGCCCTGTTCCTGGCTCTGCTGGGACTCCTGCTGGCATCGGGACGCAACAAGTGGTGGATCGCAGCCGTCAGTCTGCTGACGCTTTTGCTGGCCTGGGGGCATAATTTCATGGGATTCACCGAATTCGCCTTCAAATACCTGCCCGGCTATAACAAGTTCCGCACCGTATCGATGGCCCTCGTGGTGATCGAATGGACGGTTCCCCTGCTCGCGGCGTTGGCTCTGATGCCCCTCTGGCGGGGAGAGGTGCCGCGTCGAAAACTCCTGCGGGCTCTCGCCTGGGCCGGAGGCATCACGGGCGGTTTCTGCCTGCTCTTCGCCGTGGCCGGAAGCGCGATCTTCGACTTCGGCCGGACGGAAGCCGCCGAATTCATGAGCCGCCAATACTACCAGATGTTCCAAGCCGCAGGTATGCAGGAAGCCATCGCACAGGGCGCTCCCGAAGAGTTGGGAGAGGTGACGGCCGACGCGATGGCCGCCGACCGGGCCGCAATCATGCGCTCCGACGCCTGGCGTTCGCTCGTAATGATCGTCCTCGCGGCGGGCAGCGTGCTGTTCTTCGCCCTGGGACGGATCAGACGGGGCTGGCTCATAGCGCTGCTCGGCGTGATCGTTCTGATCGACCTGGTGCCGGTCAACCTGCGCTACCTGCCTCAAAGCCGCTTCGTCGCCGCACGGCGCCAGCAGATACAGCCCACGGAAGCCGACCGCGCGATCCTGCGCGACCCGGAACCCGGATTCCGGGTGCTGAACCTCACGGTCAGCCCCTTCAACGATGCTACGACCTCCTACTTCCACCGTTCGGTAGGCGGCTATCACGGCGCCAAGCTGGCTCGCTACCAGGACCTGATCGAGCGTTATCTTACGTCGATGGACGAGAGCGTACTCGACATGCTCAACACGCGTTACCTCATCCGCTTCGACCCGGCGGGACAGCCCGTCGCCGAATTGCGGGCCACGGCCAACGGCCCGGCCTGGTTCGTGCAGGAGGTCGTCGATGCCGCCACTCCCGAAGAGGAGATCGACGCCCTGGGGCGCATCGACACCAAAACGGCGGCCGTCATCAACACCCGAGAGTTCGATATCCGCCCCCTGATCGGCGGCGAAGGGGAAATCCGCCTGGAGGAGTACCGTCCCAATTATCTCCGGTACGAATACACGGCCACTGCGCCCGGCACGGCGATCTTCTCGGAGATCTACTACAAGGACGGCTGGACAGCCTATATCGACGGCATCGAAACCCCCTATTTCCGAGCCGATTACCTGCTGCGGGGAATGGAGCTCCCGGCCGGTACGCACACGGTCGAATGGCGGTTCCGCGCTCCCGGCTGGAACGTCGCCGAAGGCGTGACGCTCGCAGCGTCGCTCGCGATTCTCGCAGGCATCATTGCAACCGTTATACTCGTTTTACGCCATGAAAGACGACAAAAGACTCAAGCGTAGGGTACGCAACTCCTACATCGTTTCGAACATCAGCATCGCCCTGGTGCTCTTCCTGCTGGGATCTGTGGGATACCTGATGACGGCCGCCATGCAGGTTGCCCGCACGTTGCAGGAAAGCGTCACCGTCACCGTCGAGCTTCGCAACGGAGCGGACGAAGGACAAAAAGAATCGCTCCGCAAACGGTTCGAAGCCAACGAGCTGGTGAGCCATGTGGAATACAGCTCCAAAGACGATAAACTGAACGACGCCGATTTCCGGCAGATGTTCGAACAGGAGTTCGAGGCGATCCTCGAAGAGAATCCGCTGCTCGACTCGTTCGAGCTGACCCTTTCAGCCGATTCGGCGGACCCGGACAAACTCGAAACCTTCATCGCCCAGACCGCCGAACTCGACGGCGTGGACCGGGTTTCCTATCCGGCACAGACCGTCGAGCGACTGCATGCCACGATCGCGAAGATCCGGCTGGTGCTGCTGCTCTTCGGCGGAGCCCTGCTCGTCATCTCGCTCATCCTGCTGAACAACACGATCCGACTGGCCATCTTCTCGAAACGCTACCTGATCAACACGATGAAGCTCGTGGGGGCTACCAAATGGTTCATCATGCGGCCGTTTCTGGGCAGCAGCATCACACAGGGCATTCTTTCGGGAATCATCGCCTCGGCACTCTTCCTGACGGCCGTTTACGGACTGAACGAAGCGGTTCCGGAGCTGATGTCGCTGGCCGAAACGCTGAAAATCGCCATCATTGTAGGCAGCATGGTATTGGGCGGCATCCTGATCTCGCTCTGCTTCACGTTCTTCGCCGTCAACAAGTTCGTCAATATGAAATCCAACAAGATCTATCTCTACTAAAAATCCCCGCACCATGAAAAAATTCAAGGAGATCAACGATAAAAACGATCCGAAGATGCCGCTCTCGCTCAAGAACTACCTCCTGTTGCTCGCCGGACTGGTCGTCATCATTCTGGGCTTCGTCCTGATGGCCGGCGGCGGCAGCGACTCGCCCGACGAGTTCAACTACGCCATGTTTTCCTGGCGCCGCATTACGCTCGCCCCGATCCTGGTGATCGGCGGCTTCATCTTCGAAATTTACGCCATTCTCAAACGATTCTGAATCCGGACTTCTCCGACCGCCGGAAGCCGGGTTGCAACCCGCGCTTCCCCGACACCGAAATATCCCCGAGAACTGTAAAATGGAAACCATTCAAGCTATCATCCTGGGCATCGTCCAGGGTCTGACCGAATTCCTGCCCGTATCGAGCAGCGGCCATCTGCAACTGGCCAAAGAACTGCTGGGCGTCGATCCCGAAGTGGGAGGACTCACCTTCGATCTCACGCTGCACGCCGCGACGGTCCTGAGCACGATCGTCGTGCTCTGGAGCGAAATCAAACGCTTGGTCGTGGGACTCTTCTCCAAGCGATTCAACGCGGAACAGGCCTACGTGCTGAAGATCATCCTTTCGATGATCCCGGTAGTCATCGTGGGCTTCACGCTGGAACCTTTCCTCCAGTCGCTCGTTGAAGACCTGCCGAATCACGGCATCCTGCTGCTGGTCGGAACCATGCTGCTGGTCACGGCCGTGCTGCTGACCTTCGCCTATTACGCCAAACCCCGCCACAAGGCGACCATCTCCTACCGCGACGCCTTCATCATCGGTCTGGCGCAGGCGGTCGCCACACTGCCGGGTCTGTCGCGCTCGGGCACGACGATCGCCACGGGACTGATCCTGGGCAACCGCAAGGAGAGCGTGGCCCAATTCTCCTTCCTGATGGTGCTGGCACCGATCCTGGGCAAAATGGTTCTCGATCTGATGAGCGGAGAACTGGCCGCCCAGAGCATCGGGACCGCCCCCCTGCTCGCCGGATTCGCTGCTGCGTTCGTAGTCGGCTGTCTGGCCTGCAAATTCATGATAAACATCGTTAAACGGGGAAAGCTCAACTGGTTCGCCATCTACTGTACGCTGGTCGGAGGGCTGGCCATCATCCGCTATTTCGTGATCCAATAATCCGCACATGACGCAACAATCCGAACTGAACCTACAGGGAATCGACTTCGAAGAGGGCTACATCGCCGTCATCGACAAACCGCTGGAGTGGACCTCCTCGGACGTAGTCCGCAAAATCAAGTTCGCCCTGCGCAGGGCCGGTTACCCGAAAATCAAGGTCGGCCATGCCGGAACACTCGATCCGCTCGCAACGGGCATCCTGCTGGTCTGCATCGGCAAGGCGACCAAAATGGCGGACGCCCTGCAAGCCGAGGAGAAAGAGTACGTCGCCGACCTGATGCTGGGAGCCACGACGCCCAGCTTCGACCTCGAACACCCCATCGACAAGACCTATCCTTTCGAACATATCACGCGCGAAGCGGTCGAGGAGGTACTCCGCTCGCTCACCGGCGAACGGCTGCAAACCCCGCCCCTCTATTCGGCCAAGAAGGTCGAAGGCGTCCGGGCCTACGAGCTGGCCCGCGCGGGCGAGGAAGTGGAGCTGCGCAAAGCGCTCATCAACATCTACGAAATGGAACTCCTGGAATACGACCTGCCCCGCATCCGCATCCGGGTCCGGTGCAGCAAGGGGACCTACATCCGTTCGCTGGCCGGAGAGATCGGCCAGGCGCTCGGCAGCGGTGCGCACCTCACCTCGCTCTGCCGCACCCGCAGCGGAGGTTTTCGGCTCGATGCGGCGCACGAATTGAACTTTTTTCTCGAAAAACTGCAAAAAGCTGAAACAAAATAACTTATTTTTCGTATTGATAAATTGACGGTTTATCTTGCTCCGTGCCCGCAAAACTGCCCGCAGCGCTGCCCACGGACCGAAAAAATGTTCGCAAATACTTTTAGCCATGAAACTATCGCAATACGGTTACGACTTCTCCGCCGACCTGCTGGCGAAATACCCGGCCGAAAACCGGGACGAATCCCGCCTGATGGTGGTCAATCGTGCCAAGGGCACCATCGAACACCGCATTTTCAAGGAGATCATCGAATACTTCGACGAAAAGGACCTCTTCATCTTCAACGACACGAAGGTTTTCCCCGCCCGTCTGTACGGCAACAAGGAGAAAACGGGCGCCGAGATCGAAATCTTCCTGCTGCGCGAACTCAACCGCGAGTTGCGCCTGTGGGACGTACTGGTGGATCCGGCCCGCAAAATCCGCATCGGCAACAAGCTCTACTTCGGCGACGACGACCTGCTGGTAGCCGAGGTGATCGACAATACCACTTCACGGGGCCGCACGCTCCGGTTCCTGTTCGACGGGTCCTACGAAGAGTTCAAAGAAACCCTCTTCAAACTGGGCGAAACCCCGCTGCCCAAGTGGGTACGCGAAAAGGTCGAGCCGGAAGATGCCGAGCGCTATCAGACCATTTTCGCCAGCAAAGAGGGCGCCGTAGCCGCTCCGACGGCCGGCATGCATTTCTCCAAGCATCTGTTCAAACGTATGGAGATCAAGGGGATCGAAAAGGCGTTCATCACGCTCCACGTCGGTCTGGGCAACTTCCGCACGGTCGATGTCGAAGACCTCTCGAAGCACAAGATGGACTCCGAACAGTTCTTCGTGGACGAACCCACGTCCGAAACGGTAAACAAGACCAAACGCGAAGGACATAAGATCGTTTCGATCGGCACGACGGTCATGCGAACGCTCGAAACGGCCGTTTCGACCGGCGGCATGATCAAGCCGATGGAGGGCTGGACCAACAAGTTCATCTTCGCCCCGTACGAATTTTCGGTGGCCGACGCCATGGTGACCAACTTCCAGCTTCCCTACTCGACCCAACTGATGATGGTTTCGGCATTCGGAGGTTACGACCTGATAATGAATGCCTACAAAATAGCCAAAAAGGAGGGCTACCGCTTCGGAACTTATGGCGACGCGATGCTGATTCTTTAAGAAAAATCACTATCTTTGCAGAAGATAGGAGGCGGTTCGGCAATCTTTTGCGTGCAAGCCCGCGCGATTGCTCTCACCTTTCACTATCTTTGCGAAAGATAAACTTTCGTGAAGTGAGGTACGGCAGCACGACAAGGCAACTTTTCGCATTGCATCCGGCCCGTGCCTTCTTCGCCGAGCAAGCTAAAAAATCATCGTTTCCGACCGGCGGGCACTCCGAGCGCACCGCACCAGGAGATGAAGAAAAAATTTCAACCAATGGCATCGAACAGGATACTATACGTCTGTCAGGAAGTGGCTCCGTATGTCCCGGATACGGAGGGAGCGCTTCTGTGCCGGCGGCTCTCGCAGGCGATGCAGGAGCGCGGCAATGAAATCCGCACATTCATGCCCCGGTACGGCTGCATCAACGAACGGCGTCATCAACTGCATGAGGTGATCCGGCTCTCGGGTATGAACCTCATCATCGACGACAACGATCATCAACTGATTATCAAGGTCGCTTCGATTCCGTCAGCCCGGGTGCAGATCTATTTCATCGACAACGACGACTATTTCGCCCGCAAAGCGATTCTCCGGGATGCCGACGAAAACTATTTCGAAGACAACGACGAACGGGCCATCTTCTTCGCCCGGGGCGTACTCGAAACGGTCAAGAAACTGCGTTGGACGCCGACGGTCGTCCACTGCCACGGCTGGTTCTCGAGTATCGTGCCGATCTACCTGAAAAAGGTCTTCGCCGACGACCCGATTTTCAAGGAGGTCAAAATCGTCGTTTCGCTCTACGGCGACGGTTTCGACAAACCGCTGGATGCAGGAATGAAGGAGAAAATCGCCAACGAAGGCGTCAAAGACAAAAAACTGTCGATCCTCGACACCCCTTCATACGAAAACCTCTGCCGTTACGTTATGGAGTATGCCGACGGCATCATTCTGGCTTCCGATGCGGTAACTCCCGAAATTATCGAGCTGGTCCGCAACAGCGGCAAACCGCTCCTGGAATACCAGTCGCCCGACGCAGAGGACTTTTTCGACAACTACAACCGATTCTATGATTCGATCCAGTAAAATACGCCGGGCCGCCGAATTGGCCGCCGTTCTCACCGCAGCGGGCATGGTCTTCTTTACAGGTTGCACGAAAGTGGACGACCGGCTGGGCGCAGGCTACCAACCGGGGGATCAGCAGATGAAGATCGGTCTGAAAGTTTTCGCGCTCGCACCCGACGCCGAGCGGCCCTATTTCGAAACTCGACTCTACAAAACCGACTCTCTCAAGGCTTCCAACCTGGGAGAGGGGTATTTCGGTACGATGCACGACGAAACTTTCGGGCGTCGCACGGCAGGTTTCCTGACCCAATACCGTGCCGTGGCCCTCTCCGATACGACCGGATTCGGTTACCAGCCCATTTTCGACTCGATCGAACTCAAAATCAAAATCTCGAACTACGGAGGCGACACCCTCAAGCCGATGACGTACAACGTCTATGAGGTGATTTCGAACGATTACCTCAATCCCTCGCTGACAGCCCCGGCCGGAGCAGGCAGCGTCGCCGACACCCTTTTCTACCCGACCTTCGATCCGACCCCCTACCTCAACCCCAACCCGGTATTCACCTTCACCTTCCCCAACGGCACAACGACGGGTCCCTCCACACAATATATCACCTTACAGCCTACGCCCGAAGGACGGGGGCTCATCAAGCGTCTGATGCTGCTCGAAGGCAAGTACAAGGGCGATATGACGATCTACCGCAATCCGGAGCTTTGGGTGGACTATTTCAACGGTCTTTACATCAAGCCGGCCCAGGACGATCCATCGGGAGAAGGGAACCTGTTCGCTACGAACCTCGCGGAGTCGGGTCTTCTGATGTACACCCGCAGCCGGAACAGAACCGACCCGACGCTGATCCAGGATACGATCACGGCCAGCTACCTCTTCTACCGCGAAGACGATCCCTACGGCAATGTTTCGATCAACACCATCCGACACGATTACACCGGCTCCAAGATCAATCCGGCCGACATCGACGAACGGAACGAACAGCGGCCCCTGAACCCCAACGTATATGTCGAAGGGATGGACGGCGTAATCACGGAACTGACCCTCACGGACGCCCTGTTCGAAGGAATCGAAGCTCTCTACAAGGAAGTTACGGACGAATCGGGCATGCCCTATACCTCGATCGCCATCAACCAGGCGGAACTGATGATCTACCTCGAAAAGAGCGATTACGACTGGGAAAAGATCGACGTGGGAGCCATTACCCCCCTGCTCGACGAATCGTTCCAACGGCTGGGCCTCTACGCCGATTACAAGCACGTACTGGGCATTTCCGATTACTACTACACCTATGAAAAGCTCTACGCGAGCCAGAATTTCGAATTGCCGTACGGGGGTTACCTCAACCGCAGCCAGGGTTGTTACGTCATGGACATCACCAGCCACATGCAGGAAGTATGGAACGGCTACCTGAAATCCCAGGGTGTCGAAACCGGCGGCAGCCAAACGGAGAGTCCCGCCCCCCGGACGATCTACATCGGACCCGAAGCCTACGGGCTCTTCACGATGCCCTATACATCGGCACAAGGCATGGAAAACGCCGCAAACAACGCTCCGATCAAGCTGCGCCTGATCTATACCTTGATAAAATAGCGAAGCACCTGCGGATAACCTAAGTACGAACTTAGGTTATCTTGCGTTAGTGAAAAGATACTGAATGTTATGCAGGAAAATTTAGTAATAGTAGAGTCCCCGGCCAAAGCCAAAACCATCGAGAAATTCCTGGGCAAGGATTTCGTCGTCAAGTCGAGCTTCGGGCATATCCGGGACCTCTCGAAAAAAGATCTCGGCGTCAATCTGGACAAGAACTACGAACCGGTCTATGAAATTCCGAGCGACAAACGCAAGGTCGTCGAGGAACTTTCGTCGCTGGCCAAGAAGACCAAGACCGTCTGGCTCGCGTCCGATGAAGACCGCGAAGGAGAGGCGATCGCCTGGCACCTCGCGGAGGTTCTCGGCCTGCCGATCGACCAAACCAAGCGAATCGTTTTCCACGAAATTACCAAACCGGCGATTCTGGCCGCCATCGAATCGCCCCGCACGATCGATATGAATCTGGTAAATGCCCAGCAGGCACGCCGCGTGCTGGACCGCCTGGTCGGATTCGAGCTATCGCCCCTGCTTTGGAAAAAGGTGCGGCCCCAACTCTCGGCCGGACGCGTGCAGAGCGTCGCCGTACGGCTGCTGGTCGAGCGAGAGCGGGAGATCATCGCATTCCGCTCGACGCCCTACTACCGTGTCGTAGCACAGTTCTACGCCACCGCCGATCCCGATAAAACCCTTTTCAAGGCGGAACTGTCCACCCGCTTCGATACCCGCGAGGAAGCAGAGGCTTTCCTGCGCAGTTGCATCGACGCCCGGTTCACCGTCGCCAAAGCCGAGGAAAAACCGGCGCAGCGCTACCCCGCGCCTCCGTTCACGACCTCGACGCTCCAGCAGGAGGCGGGCCGTAAACTCGGAATGTCGGTATCGCAGACGATGTCCGTGGCGCAACACCTCTACGAGCAGGGTTTGATTACCTACATGCGTACCGACTCGGTAAATCTCTCGAAGCAGGCGATCGGCCAGTGCAAGGAGGAGATCATCAAACTTTTCGGCGAAAAGTACTCGTCGGCGCACAACTACAAGACCAAAACCAAAGGCGCACAGGAGGCTCACGAAGCGATCCGCCCGTCGTATATCGAGCGGCAGACGATCGAAGGCACTCCCGCCGAAAAGAAGCTGTACGACCTGATCTGGAAGCGGACGGTCGCCTCGCAGATGGTTCCTGCGGAGCTCGACCGCACCACGATCATCATCGATATCTCCGGTTCGGACGCCCAGTTCGTCGCCACGGGCGAAGTGATCCGTTTCGACGGATTCCTGAAACTCTATTCGGAATCCACGGACGAGGAACCGGGCGAAGAGGGATCGGGCATCCTCCCCAAAATGGCCCAAGGCGAGAGCGTCAATCCCTCGCAAATTACAGCCACGGAACGCTTCACCGCACCGCCGGCCCGCTACAACGAGGCTTCGCTCGTAAAACGGCTCGAAGAGCTCGGCATCGGACGTCCTTCGACCTATGCACCGACCATCACGACGATCATCAACCGCGGGTACGTGGTCAAACAGAACAAGGAAGGTCAGAAACGCAGCTACGTACAGCTTACGCTGACGGGCAGCAAGATCGCCGAAAAGAAGCTCACCGAAACCTACGGCAAGGAGAAGAACCGGCTCCAGCCGACCGATATCGGCATGGTGGTCAATGACTACCTCGAATCGCAATTCGAGCCGATCATGGACTACAACTTCACGGCCAACGTCGAAAAGGAGTTCGACCGCATCGCCGACGGAGAGATCACCTGGAACAGCATGATCGACGATTTTTACGGTCCTTTTCATAAAATGGTCGATCATGCGACCACGACCCAGACGACCAAAAACAACCAGATACGCATCCTGGGCACCGACCCCGCTACGGGGCATACGGTAAAAGCCCGCATCGGCCGCTACGGTCCGATGGTCGAAATCGAAGGCAACGAAGGGGAAAAGAGCCGCTTCGCATCGCTCAAGAAGGGGCAGTTGATCGAGTCGCTCACCCTCGAAGAGGCCCTGTCGCTCTTCAGCCTGCCCCGCAACCTGGGTCCCTACGAAGGGGAAGATCTGGTCATCGGTATCGGAAAGTTCGGGCCCTACGTGCGGCACGGCAAATCGTTCGCATCGCTCGCCCGCACGGACGACCCCTACACGATCGGCTACGACCGCGCCGCGGAGCTCGTGCGCGAACAGCAGGCCCGCGCCGCTGCAGCGAACACTCCGCTCAAAACCTTCGCCGAAGAGCCCGAACTGCTGATTAAAAACGGCCGTTACGGTCCTTATATCGCCTACAAAGGCAAGAACTACCGCATTCCCAAAGGGACCAAACCCGAGGAGATCACTCTCGAAGCGTGCATGAAAATCATTCAAACTTCTAAAAAATAACAAACCCCAAAATTACGATGAAAAAACTGCTGTTACTCGCAGGCCTGGCACTTATGGTGTGCTCCGCATCGGCCAAGAAACCTGCACAGAAGACCCAGGAGGAAGGCTACAAGTTCACCGATCTGATCACCGTACCGACCACTTCGGTCAAAGACCAGCACCGCAGCGGCACCTGCTGGTGTTATTCGGCTCTTTCGTTCCTGGAGAATGAAATTCTGCGGGCCGGCGGTCCGGAGATGGACCTGTCCGAAATGTGGATCGTCCGCAACATGTATTTCGACAAAGGCGTTAAATACGTCCGTCTGCACGGACATCTGAACTTTGCGGAAGGCGGTGCCGCCCACGACGTAACCGAAGGCATCAAGAAATACGGCATCGTACCGCAGGAGGTCTATCCGGGCCTGAACTACGGCACGGAGAAACCGGTCTTCGGCGAGCTCGACGCAGCGTTGAAAGGCTACCTGGACGCAGTTATCAAAGCAAGAAACAACGGCGTGCTGACCACGGCTTGGCAGGACGGTCTGAATGCGCTGCTGGACACTTATTTCGGCGTGCGTCCTGAAAAATTCACCTACGAAGGCAAGGAATACACCCCCGAATCGTTCGCAGCGTCGCTGCCGATCAAAATGGACGATTATGTCGATATAGGTTCTTTCACCCATCATCCGTTCTACACGGAGTTCATCATCGAGGTCCCCGACAACTGGATGTGGGGTACGGTTTACAACGTACCGCTGGAGGAGATGATGGCCGTGGTCGATAATGCCCTGGCCAACGGTTACTCGATCGAATGGGCCACCGACGTCAGCGAGAAAGGTTTCGACCGCATCAAGGCAATCGGCATCATTCCCGAAACCGACATCGACGGCATGGAAGGCACCGAGGCCGAGAAGTGGGGCAAATTGAGCGCCGCCGAGAAAGAGGCCGCCCTCTACAAGTTCGACAAACCCGTCAAGGAGAAGAAGATCACGCAGGAGATGCGCCAGATCGCTTTCGACAACTACGAAACTACGGACGATCACGGCATGGTAATCGTGGGTACGGCCGTCGATCAGGCGGGCAATCCCTTCTTCAAGGTGAAGAACTCGTGGGACGTACGTCCTCCTTACGACGGTTACTACTACTTCTCGCGTCCGTTCGTGGAATACAAAACCCTGTCGGTGATGGTGAACAAGAACGCCATTCCGCAGGAGATCCGCACCAAACTCGGTATCTGATCCATACGAGAAACTATGCAAAAGGGCTGTCTAACATTATAGACAGCCCTTTTACGTTCGTACAGTCGAAAGCATTTCCCCGAACATACACTTCGGAAGTCGAAAATTCGCCGAACATACCCCTGCAACGGCTCTTTCATCCAGCGATCGTCCTGACGGCCCCGGCAGTTCAACTTCCGAAACATCCCGCGAATTTTTCAATCCTCGATCTCGATTCCCAGCATCCGGGCCAGACCGAGCGCCTGCAGCGAAGTAACCCGCAACCCGCGCAGTTCGAACGAACCGACCGACGTTACACGCAGGTCGGCAATTTCGGAATTCCTGAGGTCCAGTCCTTTCATCTCCGTCCGGTAAAACTCCGCACGGTTGAAGTCGCATCGCTCGAAGCAGGCTCTGTCCAACTGACAGTTGGCAAAAACGGCATCCCGACACATCACGGTATGCAGCCGAATCTGGCGAAACCGACTTTCTGAAAAATTGGCGTAATCGGCCAAACAACGCTCCATCCCGACCTGACGAAAGCTCCCCTGCAAAAAATCCGTTCCGATCAAACGGCAGCCGATAAACTCCACCCGGAGAAAATTACATCCCGAAAGAAAATCGTTCGAAAGGTCGCAGTTCCGAAATACGACATCGGTAAAATGGCTCTCCGCCATTCGAAAATCACGGAACGTACACTCCTCGAATAAGACCGACTGCACAAACCGGCGCGTCAGCCGGCAGCCGTCGAACACGGCACGCCGAACACGACATCCCGTTATCTCCTCGGAATCGAACAGACGGGCCGCATTTACAGCTTCATCGAGAGAAGCCGGCAACCGGGCGATCTTCGGAAAGGATTCAGATGCTTCGTTCAGCATGAGGATAGCGTTTGAATTTACGAACCTGGAAGAAAAGCAGCACGGCGGCCAGCAGAGAGGCCGTACCGTCGGCAATCGGCACCGACATCCAGACACCCAGCGTACCGAAATGCGGCGGCAAAACAAGGAGCAGCGGGATGAGGAACAGCATCTGCCGCGTGAGGGAGAGGAAAATCGCCTTGTGCGGCTTGCCGATATATTGGAAAAAATTGGAGGTCACGATCTGGAATCCGACGATCGGGAAAACGCACAACACGATCCGCAGCCCCTCGGCCGCCGTAGCGATCATCCGCTCGGCCGCAGCTCCGTCCGCAGCATCGACGAAGAGCATCGCCACCTGCCGGGGAAAGAGCTGTCCCAGCAGGAATCCCGTCGTCGTCACGCAAACCGCACACACGACGGTCTGCCGCAGGACCTTCAACACCCGGTCGTACCGCCGGGCACCGTAATTGTACCCCACGATGGGCTGCATGCCCTGATTCAGTCCAGAAACGATCATCAGGAAGAGCATCGCCACCCGATAAATGATGCCATACGCCCCGATCGCCACGTCGCCGCCGTACTCCCGGAGCGATTTGTTCACGACGATCACTACCGCCGAAGCACAGAGGTGCAGCAGAAACGAAGCCATACCGATAGAAAAGATCTTGCCCACAACCGACGCCTGCAAGCGGAAAATCCCCCGTTCGAACCGGATGAAACTTGCCCGGGAAGAGAAATGAACGAGCGAAACCGAGAGTGCCGCGACCTGAGCCAGCACCGTCGCGGCCGCCGAACCGCGAATACCCCAGCCGAACCCGAAAATGAACAGCGGATTGAGCAGACAGTTCAACACGACGGCCGTCAGCATAATCGTCATGGCTCTCCTCGGATAACCCGAAGCACGAATCACTTCGTTCAGGCTCAAATACATATGGGTAACGATCGTACCGCCGAGAATGATCTGCATGAAATCGCGTGCATAACCGATCGTGGCATCGCTCGCCCCGAAGAAGCAGAGAATGGGGTCCAGCAGCAACAGACCTACGGCCGTAAAAAGCGCCGCTACCAGAAAATTGAGCAACACCACATTGCCCAACACCCCCTCGGCAGCCTCCCGACGTCCCTGTCCCAGCCGGATCGAGGTGAGCGCCGCAGCACCGATCCCGATCAACGACCCGAAAGCCGACGCGATGTTCATCAGAGGCATCGAAAGCGCCACGCCGGAAATGGCGATCGGACCGACGCCGTGTCCGATGAAAATGCTATCGACGATGTTGTAGAGCGACGAAGAGGTCATCGCGATAATCGAAGGGATCGCATAACGGACGAGCAGCGACGAAATCCGGTCGGAACCTAAACGAAGCGGGGTGACAGCCTGTTTCATCGTTACAAAAATAACAATAACATTCGGAATAACGCCCCGACCGACCGGATTTCGTCGGCAAGAGGTTCGATTTCCGGCCGCCCGATACGAAAAAGGATTTGTGAAACTTCCGGCAAGGAGGAGGGTATTCGTCCCATTTCGGCAAGAAGAAGGTTCCGAATCCTCCGCAGCCGCCCGACATCCCTCCCCGGCGGCAAAACGGTCTGCCAACAGACGATCCGAAATTTCAAGAGCACCGAAGCCCCGCCTCGAAGCTGCCGGGCGGCATCCTTGCATCCGGCGCCGCAGGCACCGCCCCAAGCGTCCGAAAATCAACTCCTCGGCGGAACCTCCATCATAGAACGACAGACACCCCGAAAGTCCCGAACCGAATTACGCCTGCAAGCATAATCACACCAAGATATAGGCTGCAAGAAGCTCCTCCTCCCTCCGAAGTCCGATTTCCAATGCGGATTCCCCGCAAATACGACCCGTCATCCGGCCTTCGTCCGGATCGAAACGCTCGATCCGTAAATCCCGGAGCAGATCGAGGTTCCGCCGCCCCGAATATTTGTAAAGCGTCTCCTTGGCACACCAGAGGGCCGGCAACAACAGCGGACTGTCGGACAACTGCCGCTCTTCGGCAGAAGCAAAGCGGACTGCCGCCCGACCGAAATCGCGGGCAAGCGGCTCGATATCGACGGCACATGGACGGTCGGAGAAGCAGACCGCAACGTATCCGGGGCAGTGGGAAACTCCGATATGGAGAGGATAATTGCATACGACGGGAGCTCCGACCGCATTATATGCGATTTCGGCATCCGGCAGACGACGGTAAACAATCGACCGCCACATCAGAAACTCTTCGCGGCGGGAAGCCGGCTTCAACGCCGCAGCCAACCGAAGATCCCGTTCGGGAACCAGCCGCAGCAACCGTTCCCAGGACAAAACCTTTTCGATACAAAGGATATTATCCATGCAGACGGACTTTGATCTTGTCGATGCGGTGTCCCTCGATCTCCTCCACAGTGAACCGCACACCGTGAGCCGTTACCGTATCCCCCTTTTTCAGGAAGTCGCACTTCAGTTCGAGCATCAGACCGGCCAGTGTTTCGGCACGCCCCTTGACATCGGCGAAAGTACCTTCGGCAATCTCCACAATGCGTTCGAAATCGCCGATATGGGTCTTGCCGTCGAACAGGTAGGTATCTTTGTCCAAACGGGTATAAAACACTTCGTCCTTGTCGCTTTCGTCCGAAATTTCACCCACTACCTCCTCGACGATGTCTTCGAGCGACACGAGGCCCTGCGTCGAGCCGTATTCATCGACGACGATCGCCATGTGGATCTTCTGGTTCTGGAAATCGGCCAGCAGGTCGTTGATCTTCTTGTGCTCCGGCACGAAATAGGGCCTGCGGATCAGTTGCTGCCAGCCGAATTCGTCGCCCCGGTCGATATGCGAAAGCAGATCCTTGACATAAAGCGTTCCCTTAATATTGTCCAAATCGCCCTCGTAAACCGGAATGCGCGAGAAACCCGACCGGATGATGGTCTGCTTGACCTGTTCATAGGAATCCGTGATGGCAACGGCCGTAATATCCACCCGGGGTTTCATGATCTCCTGCACCTCGGTATTGACGAAGCTGACGATGCCCGAAAGCATCCCGTGCTCCTCCTTGGAGGCCGTGCGTGTCATATCGATCGCATCGGCCAGTTCGCCGATGGAAATTTCCTGATGGTGGGCAGCCCGCTCGCTGATACGGTTTCCGGTGCGCACCAGCACATACGACAACGGATAAAAAATCCATCGCAGCACCAAAAGGGGCCGCGCAGCGAAACCGGCGAACCGCAAAGGAATCGTCTGCGCCGCGACTTTAGGCAGAATCTCCCCGAAAAGCAGCAGCAGGAACGTCACGATCACCGTCTTGAAAAGAAACTCGAAACGGGCGAAAGTGAAAAGCGAATCGATGATCTCCGAAGAGAGGATAACGATACCGATATTGACCAGGTTATTGACTACCAGAATCGTAGCCAGCAGCAGATCGGCCTTGCCCAGCAGATTCAGCATCCGCCGGCAAACCGGCGTATCGTGCCGCCGGATCTTGCGCACATCGTTGCCCGAAAGCGAAAAAAAAGCGGTTTCGGAGCCGGAAACCAACGCCGAAACCAATAGCAGGAACAAAGTCACACAACACAGCACCACGACATGAAACGTCATGCCGTGATAGATGATGGCCGCAGCACTATCTTCCAAATCCAATCCGTTTTATGTTAATCGAACAGCGACTCGGAGCGGTTTTCCTCCGCACGCTCCGCAGCACCCTTCTCCTCCTTAAGCACCTCCTTGCGGCCCGCAGGCATCTCGACGATGAACTGCGCCTTACGCGACTGATAAGCCGGTTTGGCGAGGATCTGGTCGATATTGCTGTAACGGGTCGATTTCTCGCCCAGGATCACCTGCTCCAGAGGGCGTGTCTGCGGAGTGGCCTTGCCGGGCTTGCCCACCGGTTCCAACACCGGCTTTCCGGCGGGATCGGCACCTTCCGGGACAGGCTTGACGATCCGTGCGGGCGGAATGACCGTCTTCATCATCCGCTTCTCCTCGTCGCCCTCGAATCCCGTCGCCACCACCACCAGCTCGATGGCATTGCCCAGCTGGGGTTTCTCGCTCGTACCCCAGATGATATTGGCGTTATGAATATTGCCCGACTCGTCCTCGACGCTGGCATGCGCCTGGATATACTCCAGAATCCGCACCACCTCCTCGTACATCAGCTCTTCGGCATTGGCCACCGAGATATTGAGCAGAATGTTGCGGGCTCCGGAAATCAGGTTGTGATCCAACAGGGGCGAATGCAGCGACGCTTCGGCCACCGCCTCAGCCCGGTTGTCGCCTTCGGCCGTCGCTACGCTCATGTGCGCGCGGCCGCTGTCCCGCATCACCTTCGACACGTCGGCGAAATCGACGTTCACCAGGTCGCTCTCGACCGTAATGATCTCGGCGATGCCCTTCGCAGCCGAAGCCAGGATGTCGTCGGCCTTGCCGAAAGCCTGCTTCAAGGCCAGACGGCCGTATATTTCAAGAATATTCTCGTTGTTGATAATCAGCAGCGAATCAACGTTCTGACGCAGCTCCTCGATGCCCCGGAACGCCTGTTCGTAACGGATCTTGCCTTCGACGGCCAGCGGCGAAGTGACGATGCCGACGGTCAGCATTCCCATCTCCTTGGCCAGCTTGGCGATCACCGGCGAAGCGCCCGTACCCGTACCGCCGCCCATACCGGCGGTGATAAAGACCATTTTGGTCCCCGACGCCTCGAAACGCTGGCGCACCACATCGAGCGACTCGATAGCGGCCTTGCGTCCGTTTTCAGGGTCGTTGCCGGCGCCCAATCCCTCGCTGCCGAGCCGGACTTTCAGCTCCACGGGACTCTTGTCGAGCGCCTGCTGGTCGGTGTTGCAGACCATAAAGTCCACGCCCTTGATCCCCAGGTTCCACATGTGATTCACGGCATTGCCGCCCGCACCGCCGACACCTACTACCATGATAATGGAAGGATTCGTGCGGGCAGCGGCCAACTGGGTGATTACATCGTCTGTCATATCGTTTCGTTTCTCTTGTCTTAATCGTTAAATCTCCTCGTCATCGGCGGCATTGAAACCCTCGTTGATCTTGTCGAGCGTCCGCTTGAAAATACTCCGCCAGTTGCGCTCCTTTTTCACCGGCTCCTGCACGGGAGCCTGAGGCGCGGGCTCCTCTCCGGCATCGTCCGCCTCGGGCTCGACCGCTGCGGATTCCGCACGGGCAGCCTCCCGACGCGCATACGCCGCATTGACCGTTTCCGCAGAAGGCCGTGTCGGCGCATAGGGCTGGGGTTGCGGCCGCGACTGGGGCTGCGGAGGCTGGAATCCCGGTGCAGGGGTCGGCGGCACGGAGCGACGGGGCGAAAGGCCCGCCTTGTCCTCGATCACGTTGCACGAACCCATGCCGGCACCCTTGAGCAACAATCCGACGACCGTGGCGAACGCAGGGTTCACGACCGCCTCGCGCGAATCTTCGCTGATGCCTGTTTCGGCGCTTGCGATACGAACGTCCATGCCGGTCACACGACGGAACAATTCGTCTATATCCTTGAGTCGGGCCGAGCCGCCCGTCAGCACGATGCCGTAGGCCAACCGCTCGGCATACCCCGAATCCCGGATCTCCTGCTGCACGAATTCGACGATGTCGGTAGCCCGGGCCTCGATGACGGTGGCCAGGTTGCGCAGCAGAATATCCTTGGCTTCGCGGGCCGTGCGGCCGCTCACGCGGATCAGCTTGTCTTCGGGAGCGAGCTCGGCGACAGCCGAACCGTATTTGCACTTGAGGCTCTCGACATGTTTCTCGGGAATGCTCTGCGAACGGATATCCCGGTTGATGGCGCTCGCTCCCATCGGGATCGTCGCCACGTAACGCGGCACGCCCCGGTAATAAACCGTAACGTCGGTCACGCCTCCGCCGATATCCACGACGGCCACCCCCTCCTCCTTCTCATCGGAAGAGAGTACGGCTTCGGGCGTCGCCAGCGCATTGGGGAATACTCCCAACATACGGATACCGAGCCGCCGGAGAGCCATGTCGAGCCGTTGCAGCGGCGTCTTGCCGCAAAGTATGAAGTTGAAAGTCGAAGACAACCGCTTGCAGAACGAACCGACCGGATTGCGCACCTCCTCGGCATCATCCACCATATAATGCTGCGGAATACGCTCCATGATCGTTTCGTCGTCGGGGGCCTGGACGTTGCGCATACGATCGAACAGGGCATCTACATCGCCCTGGTTCACCCCGTTCTGGGGATCGTAGGTAAAGACGTGGTCGGTATGGCGGGCACAACGGACGAACTCGCCCGAAATGCCGGCGTAAGCCTCCGTAATCCGAACGCCGAGCGTCGATTCCACCTCGGCGACAGCCTCCCGGATGGCATTGCCCGCCTGTTCGATATTATCGATCCGGCCGGCCTTGACCCCCTCGACCGGTTTGGAAACGACGGCTTCGATACCGAGCGTTCCGTCTTCGCGTTTCGACCCGACAGCGACCACCACGTTCGAAGAACCGAGGTCGATGGCTACCGTATAACTCTTTTTTTCCACTGTGCTCTATCTATTTTTTCATTGAATCGTTTCCCAGCCTCTTCCCTGCCCGGCATATTCCGCAGGCAGATCCGGCTCCTGCATCTCGAAAACCTTACCACTCCGTACAGACGACCTGCCCGGCGTACTTCACGTTGATCGTCCGGTACCGGTCCCATCCGGCTTTTCCGAGTCCCTCCCGGTAAAACCGCAGCAACTTATCCAGTTTCTGCTCGGCATCGTCCAAGCGGCCGAAAAGGATGGTATAGTTGCCGCTCCGGGGCGTAAGTTCCAGGTCGATAGCCCCGCTTTCAGTGGTGCGGGCCGTTATCTGAACGATTTCCGACCGCCAGAAATCGTCGTTTTCCATCCATTTTACAAAGGTAGTCAGTTTCGAGAAATCTTCGTACCTTTTCACCAAAATTTTTTGTCGGCGACGCTCGGCTTCCTGTTTTTCGGAAATTTTGTCGATCGCCGACTGAATCACCTGAGCCTCATAGCGATATTTGCGGCGCAACTGCTCCTTGCGCTTGCGGAGTTCCCGCACCCGCTCGCCGAAGGACTCCGAAGATTCGAACCATCTCTTTTTAATCAGCATCCGCCGCAGCGAACGGATATTTTCATCGTTCTTCAGCTCCCGCCGGTAAAGAGGGTATTTTTCCCGTTCCAACTCCGCGATCTTATCGTCGATCTGTTGCATCTGCTCCCGCCTGTAATCCGCCGCATACCCCACATAGGAGGCCGGGAACGGGGGACGGTAGGTACCCGTAATCACCGGCACATAAACCGACGAGGCACGGGGCACTGCAAACAAGTAGCCCTCCTCGGTCACGTACGAATTATAGCCGTCGATCAACAGCCGCATCAGAGGCGTCCGCTGCCAGACGGCGACATGCAGCACGCCCGAATAGGAAACCGTAACCCGGGCGTCGGCGACGAATCCATTGCGGGCAATAAGCCGCTCCAGCGCATCCAGCCGCACGGCACCGATCTTCTCGCCGACGGTTTTGATGCCGCTGCGGGCGAGCCATCCCCGAACGGTAGCTTCCGACACCAGCCGCAACTGCGAGGTGCTGTCCACCACTTCGACCTCGATGCGCGTCACAGGCTGCTCCGCACGATGACGGCGCACCTTGCCTCCCGCATAGAGCAAATAAGCGGCCACACCGCCCCAAAGCAGTGCAAGAAGCGTATATTTCAGGTATTTCGGCATTCGTCAATGGTTGAATCTCATCCCGGCGTTTACTTCCCCCCCCCGGTACGGCCGCGACGGACACGGCCTCGAAAAAAACAGATCGTCCCCGATAGACGGCGAATCAGGCTTTTTCCCGCAATTTTTCTGCCAGCGCCCCGCAGCAGGCGTCGATATTGCCCGCGCCGAAGCTGACGACCACATCGGTATCCATCGCAGCCACCTTTTCGGCCAACTCCGCACGGTCGCAGATCGTCCAGGGCACCGTCAGCAGACGGCCGATCATCTCGGATTCCACCCCCGGAATCGGCTCCTCGCGGGCCGGATAGATCGGCAGCAGTACCACCCGGTCGGCATGCGAGAGCGCCTCGGCGAACTCACGGTAGAAATCCCGCGTGCGGGTGTAGAGGTGCGGCTGGAAAAGTGCTGTCAGCCGCCGTCCCGGAAACATCTTTTTGACCGAAGTGATCGCTGCGGCCAACTCGCGCGGATGGTGGGCGTAATCGTCCATATAGACCTGCCGGGGCGTATTGACATAAAACTCGAAACGTCGCTTGACTCCCTCGAACGAGGCCAGCGCCTCCCGCAGACGCTCCGCATCCAGCGGCTCGCCGTCCCGCTCCGACGCGCACCAGAGCGCCGCCACGGCCGCCACGGCATTCTCGATATTGACCCAACCGGGAATACCCAGCGTGCACCCTTCGACAACGCCGCCGGGCGTCACCAGGTCGTACCGGTAGTGGCCGCCTTCGAGCAGCGTCACATTACGGACGTAAAAATCGCACGGCTCGTCGTACGAATAGCGGTAAACCCGGATACCGGGGTTCCCGATCTTCAGATCGGCACCCCGCTTGACGACCAGCGCCCCGCCTTCGCGGATCTGTCCGATGAACTGCGAAAAAGCCTCGCGCAATGCCTCGTGCGTACCGTAAATATCCAGATGATCGGCATCGGCCGAGGTGACCACCGCCACGTCGGGCCACAACCGCAGGAACGAACGGTCGAACTCGTCGGCCTCGACCGCCAGACGCCGGCCGGAGCCGAGCACCAGGTTACTCGAAAAATTCCGCGAAATACCGCCCAGGAAAGCGCTTCCGCCGCCCGTCACCCGGTGGTTGAGCCATGCCACGAGCGTCGTGGTCGTAGTTTTGCCGTGCGTACCGGCCACCGCCATCACGAACTTCCCCTGCGAAAGATACCCCAGCATCTGCGAACGCTTGACGATCTCGAAACCATGCTCTTCGAACCAGCGCAACTCGGCATGATCCGCCGGAACAGCCGGCGTATAGACTACGATCGTCGTGGCCGGATCCCGGAAATCAGCCGGAATCAGCGCCGGATCCTCCTCATAGTGAACAACGGCTCCTTCGGCCTCGATCTGGTCCGTAAGATGCGACCGCACCCGGTCGTAACCCGCCACCCTTCGGCCTTCATGCAGGAAATACCGGGCCAGAGCACTCATGCCGATCCCCCCGATTCCGAGAAAATATACGTTGAACTGTTCCCGCCGTTCGCCGCACCCGGCTGCGGTCGAACAAGTCCGGCGTTCCTCCCGCCCGCTCGTAACATTCGCAATAGTAGAAAACTCTTTCATTCGTCGGTTTCTTCTTCGTTGTTTACGCCCGGCAGAGGATTCGCGCAATCCCCGTCCGGCACTATTTTCCCCGCTCGGTCGCTCCCGGCGGCTCTATTTCGACTGCGGCAACTGTCTTTCGATTTCGTTCACGATCCGCTCGGCGGAATCGGGAATGGCCAGCGCCTCGATATTGCGGCTCAATTCGGCCAAACGGACCGGATCTTTCAACAGTCCGACCGCTTCGTCCATGGCACGGGCGACCGCCTCGGAATCGGGGATCAGCAGCGCAGCCCCCTTGTCGGCCAACGCCCGGGCATTCTTGGTTTGGTGGTCTTCCGCCACGTTGGGCGACGGCACGAAAAGGGTCGGCTTGGCCACCAGACAGAGTTCCGACACCGTGCAGGCCCCGCTGCGCGAAACGACCAGATCGGCCGCCGCATAAGCGTAATCCATGCGGTCGATGAACGGACCCTGCCAGATATTCGCCGTAGGATGCTGCGCCAGAAACTCGCGCATCTCCCGCTCGTAATATTTGCCCGTCTGCCAGATCACCTGCACCGGCGAAGTACCGCCCTGCCGCAGAACCCAGGCCTTCATCATCTCGTTGAGCGTCCGCGTACCGAGCGACCCGCCCACGACGAGCAGCACCGGCAGATCGTCCCGGAAGCCGAAATGCGCCAGCGCCTCGCGGCGATCCGCACCCGCTTTCGAAAAACGTCCCCGCAGAGGGTTGCCCGTCATCACGATCTTCTCTTTCGGGAAAAAGCGTTCCATTCCCTCATACGACACGCAGATCGTGCGGGCACGCTTGGCCAGCAGCTTGTTGGTGACTCCCGCATAGGAGTTCTGCTCCTGAATCACGGTCGGAATCCCCATTCGCTGCGCCGCCCACAGCACCGGGCCGCTGGCATACCCGCCGAAACCGACGACCACATCGGCCCCGAAGTCGCGGATGGTGCGCCGGGCCTTGCGGATGCTTTTGAGCACCTTGAAAGGCACCGCCAGGTTTTTCAAATCGAAACGGCGCTGCAAGCCCGCAACGGGCAGACCGACGATCCGGTATCCCAGCGCAGGCACCTTCTCCATCTCCATCTTGCCTTCGGCACCGACGAAGAGGATTTCGACTTCCTCCCCGAAGCGCCGTCGGAGCGCTTCGGCCACAGCCACGGCAGGATAGATATGACCGCCCGTGCCGCCACCCGAAACAATGACTCTTTTCATATTTTATTTTCGTTTCCAGCCTCGGCAGACGCATCCCCGCCGGCATAAAATTCCTGATTTTTATCCGAAATACCTCCAAACGAATCCTTACCGCTTCCGCTGCGGGTTCCGGCACCGCCCCGCAGACACAGCCCCAGCGCCACGCCCACCGGCAGCCACGCGAGCACCGCACCGCGCAACAGTCCCACCGCCGCACCGAGTCCGATGCCCAGCAACAGCAATCCGTCCCTCCTTTCCGGTTTCCACTTCTTCATCGCAACATCCCCATTCGATTACCGGCCCCAGCTTCCCCGGTCGAGCGAACGGTAGTTGATCGCCTCGGCCAGATGCGCCGCACCGATGTCGGCCGTCCCCTCCAGATCGGCGATCGTGCGGGCCACCTTCACGATCCGGTCGTAAGCACGGGCGGAAAGATCGAGCCGCACCATCGCCCGTTCGAGCAGCTCCCGCGCCGCCTGATCCAGCGGGCAGAACTCGCGCAGCATTCTGGCATTCATCATGGCGTTCGTATGCACGCCCGGCACCCCACGAAAACGCTCCGCCTGCACCTCCCGCGCCCGAATCACCCGCTCGCGGATCGCGGCGCTCGGCTCCGAAGGCCGCACCTGCGAAATCTCCCCGATAGCCACCGGCGTCACCTCGACCTGTAGGTCGATGCGGTCCAGCAGCGGGCCCGAAATACGTCCCATATAACGGTGCACCGCACCCGGCGGGCAGGTGCACTCTTTGGTCGGGTGGTTGTAATACCCGCAGGGACAGGGATTCATGGCCGCTACGAGGGTGAAATTGGCCGGATATTCCACGCTGTATCTCGCCCGCGAAACCACGATCTTCTTATCCTCCAGCGGCTGCCGCAGCACTTCGAGCACGCTGCGTCCGAATTCGGGCAGCTCGTCGAGGAACAGCACTCCGTTGTGCGCCAGCGACACCTCGCCCGGCTGGGGCGACTGTCCGCCGCCGATCAGCGCCACCTGCGAAGTCATGTGATGCGGCGCACGGAACGGACGCTGCGAGAGCAATCCCCTCTCTGCGCCCAATTTTCCCGCCACGGAGTGTATCTTGGTCGTTTCCAACGCCTCCTCGACACTGAGCGGAGGCAGAATCGTCGGCATGCGCCGCGCCAGCATCGTCTTGCCCGAACCGGGCGCACCGATCATCAACACGTTATGTCCTCCGGCCGCCGCGATCTCCAGCGCCCGCTTTACGGCCGTTTGTCCTTTCACGTCGGCAAAATCCTCGGCATAGGCACTCTGCGCCGCCAAAGTCGCCTCGGCATCCACCGGCACCGTCACATCGAATCTCCGCTCCCCGTTCAGCAGGGCGATCACCTCGCCCAGGGAGTGTAGACCGTACACCTCGACCCCCTCCACGACCGCCGCTTCAGCGGCGTTTTCGGCCGGCACCACGAGCCGCCGCAACCCCTCGTCCCGGGCCTTGACCGCAAGGGGCAGCACACCCCGTACGGGCCGCAGCGTTCCGTCGAGCGAGAGCTCGCCCGCGAACATCGTCGTCGGAAGCAACTCCCCGCTCACCTCGGACATCGCGGCGAGAATCCCCACGGCGATCGGCAGGTCGAAACCCGCCCCCTCCTTGCGCAGATCGGCCGGAGCGAGGTTCACCACGACCTTGCGGCCCGACATTTTGCGACCGGTATTCTCGAAAGCCGCCCGGATACGCTGCTCGCTCTCCTTGACGGCGTTGTCCGGCAGTCCGACCAAATAGAGTCCCAGACCGCCCCCGGTGAGATTGACCTCGACGGTCACCTTCACGGCGTCGATCCCGGCAACAGCCCCTGCATACGTACTGACGAACATATTATCGATCTTTCACTATACAATCAAGCTATCTTCCTCCAGCCCCGGTCCGAATTTCCGGACCCGCAACTCCAGAGCGGCTCCCCGCCGCGAATGCGGCAAAACCGGACGCGGAAACCGGAGCCGGCTCCGCTAAAACGGTTCCTCCTCGTTCAGGTTCACGGGCGCCCCCGACACACCGGGCGTAAGGAACTCCTCGGGTACGCCGCCGAAGCCGCCCAGCCCGGAATTGGAACCGCTCGATACATCCTCGTACTGCCCCGGCGCAGGGCGGCTGCCCGCCTCCGGCATCAGCGTTTCGTCCACATCGGCGAAGCGGGCCTGGTCCTTCAGGAAGCGCAGATTGACATCCGTGACCGCACCGTTACGGTGCTTGGCGATGATGATCTCGGCCATACCCGCCGTCGGCATACCGTTCTCGTCCTGATTGATACCGTAATATTCGGGACGATGGATGAAAGCCACGATGTCGGCGTCCTGCTCGATGGCTCCCGATTCGCGCAGGTCCGAAAGCTGGGGGCGTTTCGAACCGCCGCGCAGCTCCGTAGCACGGCTCAACTGCGAGAGGGCGATGATCGGCACGTTCAACTCCTTGGCGATGGCCTTCAACGTGCGGGAGATGAAAGCCACCTCCTGCTCGCGGTTGCCCTTCGAATCCTGCGTTCCGCCGGTCATCAACTGCAAATAGTCGATGATGATGATCTGGATGTCGTTGTGTATCTTCAGACGCCGGGCTTTCGAGCGGAATTCGAAGACCGACAACGCCGGCGTATCGTCGATGTAAAGGGGGGCCGCCCCCAGCGGCTTGGTCGCCGACTCCAGGTGGCGCCACTGCTCGGGCGTAAGACGGCCGCTCTTGATATCGTTGCCCGGAATACCCGTTTCGGCGATGATAAGGCGCATCATCAACTGCACCGAAGACATCTCGAGCGAGAAGAACGCCACCGGACGTTCGTGATCGACGGCCATGTTGCGGGCCATCGACAACACGAAGGCGGTCTTACCCATCGAAGGGCGTGCCGCTACGATGATGAGGTCCGACAACTGCCAGCCGAGCGTCACGCGGTCGATGGCCATGAAACCCGAAGGCACGCCGTTGAAGGCCGACGTGTTCTTGGATGCCTCCTCGATCTGCATCAGCGCCTTGGCCAGCAAATCCTTGGACGACTGTACCGAACGCTTGACGTGACCTTCGGCCACCTTGAAGATTTCGCTCTCGGCATAGCCGATCAACTCCGTCACGTCGGTCGATTCGTCGTACGAACGGCGCTGGATCTCGGTCGCGGAGCGGATCAGCTCCCGCTGCACGTACTTCTGAGCGATGATTTTAGCGTGGAACTCCACGTTGGCCGCCGAGCCCACCTTCTGCGTGAGCTGCGCCAGGTACGACGCACCGCCCACCTTCTGCAACTCCTTGCGGACCTTCAGCCGCTCGGTGACCGTATAGAGGTCGATCGGTTTGAGATCGGTCGAGAGCTCCTCGATCGCGCGGTAGATCGTCCGATGCTCCTCGGTATAGAAAGCCTCGGGCGTGATGAACTCCTGCACGGTGATGATCGAATCCTTCTCGAGCATCAGAGCGCCGAGCACCGCCTCCTCCAGTTCGACGGCCTGCGGAGGCACGTTGCCGGGGGTATCGGTCATTGCAGCAAACGCTTCGCGGCTGCGCGAAGCGGGGGTATATTCTTTAGCCATTCGTTACGTGGATTTCAACTTTCAAAAATAGACAAACGGGGCGACATATCAAAACGCCCCGGACCCCGTTTTGTCGAAAAATCTGTTTACAACCGAACGATCCCCGGCAGGGGATTCTCTCGAGCCGGAAAGATGTCGATAAAAAGGGGCTTTCTGTCGATTCTTTTTTTCGGTCCCTTCGGTCAGCAAAAGGCACCGACCAGAATCGGCACGCACACCTCCAGTACGATGCCGTGCAGGATGGCCAGCGGCACCAGGTCGCTGCCCGAATAACGGGCGATCGAAGGCAGACAAACGTCCATCGAAGTCACGCCCGCCACCGAGATCGGGGCCAGCGGACCGCCCCAGCGGGCGAACAGCGGCATTCCGAACAGGGCGATCATCTCGCGCACGACGTTGGCCAGCAAAGCGACCGTCGCCAACTCGGCGGCGCCCTGCACGCCGAGCGTCGCGCTCTTCAGGTCGGCGATCAGCACCGACGAAAGCGAATAGTAGCCGAAACCGCTGCCTACGGCCAGACAGTCCGTCAGGCTGAATCCCCGGAGCACCAGCACGCCGAGCGCCGAAAAGAGCAGGGTGCCGACGATCGTACAAAGCGGCAACAGGAGCATCCGCCAGTTGAACGTGCGCAGCATATAGTGCAGATTGTCGCCGGCCCCGAGTCCCAAGCCGACCAGCACCACCATCACCGAAAGAATAATCATCGGCAGATCGGGATCCAACAGCCACGTCGGGACGGCATCGGCATAACCGAGCGCCACGCCGACTGCAAAAAAAACGAAAACGATCAGACTATCTCTCATCGCTCCCTCCTTTCCGGAAAAAGTAACGCCGGACGACGAATACCGCCGCGAAACTCCCGGCGACGCCGAGGCAGGCGATCACGGCGGCCTGCCAGCCGAAACGTCCGAAATTGACGATCAGTTCGCGGTTGGAACCGATCGTAACACCGAAAACGAAGAGCAGGGCCCACACGGTAAGCGATACTCCCCGCTCCAGCCTGGCCACAAACGACCAGTTGCGCAGCAGATAGCCCGCTCCGATTCCGGCAAACAACAGCAAAACGATACGAAACATAGCTCAATCGACAGTTAAAAAAGCCCGACGAGATACATTGCACCCCGCCGGAAAAATATTATAAAACACAAATTTCGCGCTGCAAAGATAGCGAAAGCCGAGAGAAAACAGGAACTTGTTCCCAGTTTTCCGAGGCGCATCCTATCTTCTACAAAGATAGCGAAAGGTAAGTGACAAGCCAAACCCGTTCGGACCTGGCCGGAGCAAAATCCAACCGAAACACCTCATTGTCAATGCAAAGACTACTCGATCGAAGTTACCGATCCAATCCGAAATGGCGGCGCGAAACGGCCAGTGCAGCAATGCTGACCCGACAGTCGGGCACCGCACGAAGGAGAGCTTCGGTGCAGGAAAGCAGCGTCGAACCGGTAGTCACCACGTCATCGACCAGCAGCACGTGCCGTCCGGCCAACGCTCCGGGCCGCGCGACCGCAAACAAGTCGCGTACGTTCTCCCAGCGCCCGGCCGAAGAACGGGTCGTCTGGCTCGGGTTGTTGCGCAGGCGACTGACCGCCCGATCCTCCACCGGCACTCCCATCCGGGAAGCGATCCCCTCGGCGATATAGGCAGCCTGATTGTACCCCCGGGCCAGCAACCGCCGGGTATGAAGCGGCACGGGAACGATGCAGTCCACGCTTCCGTACAGTCCGCTGTCGGCAAGGTTGCCGCCATACCAGGCACCCAGGTCGCGGGCCGTGCGCCAGCGGTTGTAATACTTGAAACCATGAATGGCCCGCTGCCAGGGACTGCCCGCAACGAACCAGAGAAAAGCCGAGGCCTGCACGACGGGAAACTCGTTGCGCAGCCGCTCGGCCAGCGGATTGTCCGCACGGCGCCAGAATCCGGTCTGGGGTGCCAACGTACGGCACATCATACAGAAAGCACCCTCGCCCTCGTGCAACTCGCCGCCGCATACGGGACAGACAGGCGGCAGAAAAAGCCCCTTTATATCATTGAGGATCGACATCGCAGAGAATCGTAACACCCTTGCATTCGGGACTTTTGACCACCCGGTCGAGAATCCCGCGCACCGCTTCGCGAGCCCGGGCCAGCGAAGCCCCCGCCTCGACCTTCAGCAGCAGGGTCGCCAGATACTCGCCCCGCACCCGATCGACGGGCGGGGCCGTGGGTCCCAGCACGCGTCGCCCGAACCGTTCGCGCAGGGCGGCGGCCAGGGCGTTGGCCGCACGGCGCAGCGTCACGGGATCGCGGTGACGCAACAACAGGTTCAGGAGCCGTGCATAGGGCGGATAGAAGAACGCTTTCCGCTCGGCGAGCTGCTGACGAGCCATCGCCTCGTAATCGCCCGCAATCACCTGTTGCAAGACGGGATGTCCCGGCTCAGCGGTCTGGATCACGACCGTTCCGGGATTTTCGCGCCGACCGGCGCGGCCCGCCACCTGCATCAGCAGTTGGAATGCACGCTCCGCCGAACGGAAATCGGGATTGTTGAGCAGATTGTCGGCGTTGAGCACACCGACCAGCTCCACGCCGCCGAAATCGAATCCTTTGGTAATCATCTGCGTCCCCACCAGAATATCGTCGTCGCCCCGGGCGAAGGCCTCGACGATCTGCCGGAAAGCACGCTCGGAGGTAACGCTGTCGCGGTCGAGCCGGGCGACCCGCGCCTCGGGGAAAACGCGGGCGATCTCCTCCTCGACCTTTTCCGTCCCGAAGCCCATCGGCACGGGTTCGGTCACCCGGCAATGGGGGCACTTGGCCGGAACAGGCTCCGTATGACCGCAATAGTGACAGACCATACGACCGCTTCCCTTGTGGAGCGTGAGAGTCACATTACAATCCGGACAGCGGGCCGTCCAGCCGCACTCCCGGCACTCGACATAGGGTGCGAAACCCCGCCGGTTCTGGAAAAGCATCGCCTGACCGCCTCCGCCGAGGATCTCCTCCATACGGTCGAGCAGCAATTTGTTGAAATGGGCATGCCGCTCGCCGCGTTTCACGGCACGGATCGTATCGGACACGAGGATCTGCGGCATCCGCGACGGTCCGTAACGCTCGGCCAGTACCACGCTGCCGTATTTTCCGGTCGCAGCGTTTAGATAACTCTCCAGTGACGGAGTAGCGCTGCCCAGCAGCGTACGGCACCCCAGCAGTCGGGTCATCAGCACGGCGCAGTCGCGTGCCTGATAGCGGGGCGCCGGGTCGGTCTGTTTGTAACTGGGATCGTGTTCCTCGTCCACCACGACCAGCTCCAGGCGGCGCAGCGGCAGGAAGATCGCCGAACGGGCCCCGATCACCAGCTCGCCGCCCGCAGAATCCCGCAGGCGGAGGTAAAGCTCCGTACGCTTGCGGTCGGTGAGTTTCGAATGATAGGCGATCACCCGCTCGCCGAAAACCTGCCGGAGCCGATCGACCAACTGGGCCGTGAGAGCGATCTCCGGCACGAGCAGCAACACCTGTCCGCCCCGGGCCAGCACCTCGGCGGCGAAGTGCATATAAATTTCCGTTTTGCCCGAACCGGTGACACCCCGCAGCAGCACGGTCGCGCGATCGGCAAACACGGCACGGACCTCCTCGGCAGCCTTCCGCTGCGCAGCGGAAAGCGTCGGCAGACGGAACTGTGCACCGCCGGTCACCTGACCGGGTGCGACCTCCCGTTCGATACAGGTCAATAACCCCTTTTTCGCCAAGAGAGCGAGAGCCGTCCGATCGGCGGCGAGTCGGCTCCGGGCGACTTCCGCCCCGTCGGGCGCAAGGGCAGCCAACTCCTCCAGCGCCTCCCGCTGCCGGGGGGCACGACGCCCCATACGTTCCAGCGCGGCGGCCAGCCCGTCGGCGGTGAGCGCTTCGCCGGCCAGGGCCACGAGCCACTCCCGGCGGGGCCGGAACTCGTCGGCAGCGAACTCCTCCTCGCCGTGTCCGCTCGGCTTCATCAGCGACGGCAGCGCCACGCGCATCACCTCGCCCAGCGTGCACATGTAATAATCGGCGACCCACTCCCAGAAACGGCGCTGCCGCTCGTCGAGCAGAGGCGTACCGTAGAGCACGCGGGAGACGGTCTTGACGGTCTTGAAATCGGGGCGCCGGTCGTGCAGCCGCCAGACGATGCCCGTGTAGATCTTCGATCGGCCGAAAGGCACGGCTACGGCCATCCCCTCGCAAAGGGTCACGCCTTCCGCCACCGCGAAGGTGTAGAGAGGCTGGGCCAGAGGAAGTACGATGTCGGCATAGCGCATGGTCGTAGCAGGATCGAAAAGGAGTGCTTTCAGGCTGCGGAACCGACCGGCCCGTCCGGAGCCGCGCCGCAACCGCAAAACGACGGAATCTATTCGGTTTTTCTTCGGGTAAAGTTACGCATTATTCCCGGAAAACAAATACTCCCCGCCGGATCGACGAGGAGTATTATTTCAAATCGAAGAAGATTCCCTAATTCTTCTTCATACCGTTGAGCATACCGCCGTCGATGATACCGAAGCCCTGTCCGTAAACACCCGTTACGGAAGCCACCGAAACGAACGCCTTGGGGTCGAGGTTGCGGACGATCTTGAGGATGTCGGCCGTTTCGCGTTTGCGGCAAATGACCATCACTACCTGCGACGACTCCTTCGTATACCATCCCATGCCGTTGAGCATCGTCACCCCGCGATGCGCCTTCTCGACGATCTCTGCGGCGATACGGTCGTGCTCATGGCTGATGACCAGAATCTGATTCGACTGCTGGTTGCCCGCCAGCAACGCATCGGTGCTCAGACCGAATACCGCCGTCAGCAGGAAGCCGTAGATCACCGTCTCGATGCCGTTGCCCACAAGCAGCGATGCACAGATGATAAGCGAATCGGTCACCAGCACGACACGGCCGTAGTTGATCGGATGATACTTGTTGATCAGCAGCGCCACGATATCCGTACCGCCGGTCGAACCGCCCTGACGAAAACACATATAGATACCCACACCGGACAGCATACCGCCCATGATGACCAGCAGCAGCGGTTCCAGATTACCGAACAGACTGATCGCATCGGGTGGGATAACGCCCAGTTCCGCCAGCCACGCCTGCACGCCGGGCAGCGTTTCCTGGAAAAAGTTCAGCGACGCAGGAAGCACGATGATACAGAAAATCGTTTTGATACCGAAATTCCAACCGATGATGAAACCTGCGAACAGCAGCAGAATACCATTGACGATGAACGCCATCGTACCGATGTTGATCTGGAAGTTGAACAGGTTTTCGATCGCCCCGCACAACACCAGCGCCGCACCCGTGGCACCGCCGCCGGTACCGTGTGCGGGCAGAATACAGGCGATCCACGCGAACGTGTAGAGGAGAATACCGATCGTCATCACGAAATATTCCCGTACTACGCCCATAATCGTCCCGAAAGTTATTTTTTCCTTCAACAGAGTCATTTTTCCTTGAACAATTAAGGTTTAACGGCGCAAAGGTATAAAAATTTCGCCTTGATACGCGTTCCGTGCCGTTAATCTTTTTTCGAGCAGGGACCAAAGGGTGGAAACCCGCGTTAAATGCCACTGCGTCAAGTGGTGAAACCCCATCGGCACTTCGCTGGCGATACGCTCCACAGCCATATCGGGACGCAGCCGCCGCAACACCTCGACCACCAGCGAGAGATACTCCTCGGAGGTACGCAGGCGGAAGCGGCCGGGCTCGGCGTCGTATTGGGCGGCAAGGGCCGTTCCCCGAACGAGCTGCAACTGGTGGAACTTGACCGTTTCGAGCGGCAGGGCATTGATCCGCTCCACCTGCCGAAGAAGCATTTCGTCGTCTTCGCCGGGCAGCCCCAGAATGAAATGGGCCCCGACGTGCAACCCCCGTGCGGCGCTCGCCGCAATAGCCTGCCGGGCCGCCGCGAAGTCATGGCCGCGACGGACGGCCCGCAATGTTTCGTCGCAGGTGGATTCGACGCCGTATTCGACCGCCACATAGTGTTTCCGCGCCAGCTCCGCCAGCAAATTCAGCTTCTCGTCGTCCACGCAATCGGGCCGCGTGCCGATCACCAGTCCCGAAATCCGGGGATGATCCAACGCTTCGGCATAAAGCTCCCGAAGTCGCGCGACAGGAGCGTGCGTATTGGAAAAAGGTTGGAAATAGGCCAGACAAAGCCCTTCGTCCCGCCCTCGGGCCGCATGGAAAGCGATTCCCTCGTCGATCTGCCGCGTCAGGCTCTTCCGGGGCGAACAGTAGGAAGGGGTGAACGCCCTGTTGTCACAGAACGTACACCCCTCCGATCCGATCGTTCCATCCCGGTTGGGACAGCTCAAGCCGGCATCCACCGCGATCTTACGCACCCGGACGCCGAAATGTCGCCGGCAATACGCCGCGTAGCTGTGCCAGGGTCGGCCGTCGCCCCAAGAATAGACCCGGGTTTCCATTCGGAACGCTACAAGCCCCAATCCGACGGATTGTAGGTATCCTTCGGCGCATTCGGCACGTTGGCAAAGAAGGTAAAGCCCGTCAATCGCTCGATTTCCGCCACCGACATCATATCTTTGGCCTGCGGCTTGTGCCCTTTATCCATGTTATGACGCAACACGAAGGCGGCGCACTTCAATTCGCTCGCGGCACAATCCATCACCGATTTTTTCGTATTTCCGTTCTTGGTCCGCAACAGCAGGTAGTAGAACATCGAAGGCCGGCTCACGTCGCTGCGTCCGCCGAAATCGATTTTCGACGAAGTACAACTCTTGCCGTAAGCATCGGTGAAAGGTTCGAAATAGGTGCCTACCACGATATAAGTCGTATCGGCGCAAACCTGTGCATCGACAAAACTTTCCAGATTGTTCCATGCCCCGCCTCCGGTGTTGAAACTCGAAGAGAACTGCGGCGCTATGTTCGAGTAGTAGAATACCTGCTTGTTGGTGGCTTTAGTGACAGTGCGTTCGGCCGAGCCAAGCATGTGTCCTTTGTTACAGCCACCGCCGGTATCGGTGCTGCTGTACTGGAGGTTGGACGGAATATCCGGATCGCGACTGTAAGAGGAACGGCCGGAACTTCCATTGTAACAATCGTGGCGCGGAGCGGCCACCCAGACCGGACAGTGGTGCTCGGCGCTGAAGCAGACCGTATAATTGCGGGCGAGCCACGTAGCGCCTTTGGGCGTGAAATCGGGGCAGATATGATGCGCATAGTAGTAGTCGCTGTTCTGCACCTCCACCGGCAATTCGGCCCAGCCGGTACGATAGACGTTTTCCGGGGGGGGGACCGTTCCGCTCTGGGTGGTGAAAGTACCCTCCTGGCTCCGATACTGCTTGCCGCCGATCGAGGCGTACAGGTGGAACGTATAGGTGGTCGCGGCGCTCAATCCGGTGACGGCCGCACTCTTATCTCCCGACGAAGCCGTCACCGTTTTCGTGGCGTAATCCGTTTCACCGGAGGCTTTGTAAGCAAATCCTACTTCGATGCCGACCGTTTCTTCGCCTTCATAGGTGAAGCTGCCCGTCAGGGTGGCCGACGAAGCGGTCACATCCGTCGCAGCGACGGGGCCGAACTCCGGCTCGGGATTTTCACCCGCTTTAAGGGTCGTGAACTGCGCGACGGCGCTCGTATAACGCTCGTCGCCGATAACGACATAGGCATAAAAATCATAGGTCGTTTCAGGCTTGAGCCCGTTCAGCTCATAAGTCAGGGGCGAAGCCGTCGAAGCAGCCTTCACCTCGGTATATTCCTCCTGCGCACCGGCCTTATACCCGAAGCCGGCTTCCGCAACATCGCCGTCGCCTTCGTGCTCATAAACGCAGGCAAGCGTCGCTCCGGTCGGAGAAACCCCGGACGACGAAGGCGTTTCGAACTGCGGAGCTCCCGGTTGCTCGCCCTCCTTCAACGTGGTGAAAACGACCCGTTCGCTGGTGTAATTCTTTCCGTCGATTACCAGATAGGCATAGAACTCGTAAGCCGTTTCAGGCGTCAGCTCCTCCAGACGGGCCGACAACGAAGAGTCGTCCGGCGTAATCTCTACCATAGTATATCCCGTTTGGGCCGATGCCGCAGGCTTGTATCCGAAACCGGCTTCGGCAATATCGGCCGCATCACCGGTGTATAGATAAGCGCACGCGAGCAATGCGCTCGTAGCCTGCACCTCGGAAGCCGAAGGCTTGCCGAACTGGGGCGTCGGAGCCGGAGGCACCTCCCCCTCTTTGAGGGTCCTGAACGTTTTCGACAGCGACGCATTGAACCGCTCGCCGCCCAAGACGGCATAACAGTACCAACGATATTCGGTGTCGGGCTTCAGGCCGGTCAGGGTCTGCCGGGCCAGACCGTCCTTGAAATTCGTACAAACCACATCGACGTACTCCCCGCCCGCTTCCTGGTAGGAGAAGCCGACTTCGGAGATGGGCACTTCGCCCTTCGATTCGATGTTGGCCGCCACGACCGCACTCGTCACATCGGGCTGCGCGTCGATCAGATCGAAAGTCGGACGCACGGCCGGCGCAGGCGCCGTATCGTCGCTTTCGCAGGCTACGATCGCCAGCGACAGCAAGGCGACCATACACAAAAAATACTTCTTCATAACAAACTTTTTATATCTTTGACATAGCCTCAGATAGGATCCGATTCGGCAATCTCTGCGTGCAAGCCCGCACGATTGCGCTCATCTTTCACTATCTTCGAAATAACTGAAGTCATTCGCGTTGTCGGGAGTCGATCCAGATCGTCACCGGCCCGTCGTTCACCAGCTCGACCTGCATATCGGCTCCGAACTCCCCGGTGGCGACTTCGCGCCCGAGCGCACGGCCTACACCGGCGGCGAACCGCTCGTACAAAGGTCGGGAAATCGCTTCGGGGGCCGCCTTGATATAGGACGGGCGGTTGCCCTTACGGGTCGAGGCATGCAGCGTGAACTGGCTCACCACCAATATTTCGCCGCCGACCTGCCGCACGTCGAGATTCATCACCCCGTTTTCGTCGTCGAAAATCCGCAGCCGGGTGAGTTTACCCGCAAGCCACTCGATATCCTCCTCGCCGTCCTCGGCTTCGATACCGACGAAAACCAACAGACCCGGTCCGATGACCGATTTGAGGGTTCCGCCGATGGAAACCGACGCACGGCGCACCCGTTGAATCAAAATTCGCATGGCAACAATGAAAATTGTCGGGCGAAGAACGCCCAGAGATTATCTTCTTTCGGCACGGGCGCCGTCACGACGATCCGTTCGCGCCGCACGGGATGGATGAAATCGACACGGTACGAATGGAGCGAAATGCCTCCGTCGGGATTCGAACGCCGGGCCCCGTATTTCAGGTCGCCCTTAATCGGGCAGCCGATCTTCGAGAGCTGCGCCCGGATCTGATGGTGGCGCCCCGTCAGCAAATCGACCTCCACCAGCGTATAACGGGTACTCGCCCCCAGGGTGCGGTAACGCAATTTCGCCAGTTTTGCATCGCCCCGGGGCGCATCGAGCGCCCGCGAACGATTGGTTTTCTCGTTACGCAGGATATAGTGGCACAACTCTCCCTCTTCGGGATCGGGACGGCTCTCCGTAAGCGCCCAATAGGTCTTTTCGATCTCGCCCCGGCGGATCATCTCGTTCAGGCGGGCGAGGGCTTTCGACGTTTTGGCGAAAATGACGGCTCCGCTCACGGGACGGTCGATGCGGTGCACCACGCCGAGGAACACCTCGCCGGGCTTGGCATCGCGCCGCCGGATGAACTCCTTGATCTGCCGTTCGAGCGCATCGCCGCCCGACGGATCGGGCTGCACCAGGTCGCCGCACCGTTTATTGACGATCAAAAGGTGGTTGTCCTCGTACAGAATATCTTCGGGAGCGAACATCGGAAACGGAGCGTAATTGCGAAGCGGATTATAACTGGAACGTGAAAGGAAGCAGCCGCACGGCCGAATCCACCACCGTGGCACCGCCCGCACCGGACATGATGATACGGATCGGCGACCCCTGGCGACGCTCCGCATCGAGCAGCACCTGGCGGCACTGTCCGCAGGGATAGCACTCCCGCTCGGACGGCTCCGAGGCGATGGCCAGCGCCTCGATCGGATCGTCGGCATGGCACGCTCCGGCATGGAACAGCAACGACCGTTCGGCGCACATGCCCGCAGGAAACACCTCGCTCTCCTGGTTGCTGCCGCAGAGAATCTTCCCGCTGCGCAGACGGGCCGCAGCGCCTACCCGGAATTTGGAATAGGGAGCGTACGCCCGGGCGACGGCCCGGCGAGCCTCCTCCACCAACTCCCGGTCCCCGGCGGGCATCCCCTCCGGAGAGTCGTAGTGCTGGTAATCGAAACTGAATCTGTTCTCCATAATTCCTTGCTTTTGAAAAAAGGGAAAGTGGTCAAAGGTAAGCCGAATTTCCGGGTTATCCAAAAATTCGGCCTGCCAATTCATTTCCGACGATAACCCCGATTATTCGAGGACGAACTTGGTCTGGACGTTATACTCCAGCTTGATCGTTTTGAAATCGAGCGAAGGCTCTTCGGGCGCACCCGCTTCGGCGCTGTCGGCCATCATCGCCTTCGAACGCACCATCATCATATTGTCGTAATACTGCGGAGCCACGTCGTAATTCGAATCGTAGATATAGAAACATTTTCCGATCTTCTGCCCGATCGCCCCGGCCAGCGCTTCGGCCGACGACTTGGCGTTGTGGATGGCATCCAGGCGCACCTGCTCCTTCAGGGAATCGATGTCCGAACGGGTCACGCGTACGATACCGACGTTCGAGATGCCCAGATCGCCCAGGGCGGCGGTCACGTCACCTACTTCGGCCGCCGAATGGAGCAGCAACTGGTATTTGGCGGTGGTCAGCGAGCTGGCCTTCTTGTAGAAATCGCTCGACATATTGGCCACCTTGAGCTGTTTCTCGACATCGACGCCCAACTTCTTCAGGGCATCGATCATCTGCCGCTGCTGAGTTTCGACCGTAATTTTTCCTTTCGACTCGCGCTCGTTGATTACGATCGACAGATAGAATTCATCCGGCGTAACCTCCATCTGGGAACGTCCGTTCACCTGAATATAACTCGGAAAAGCCTCCTGGGTTTGAGCGAACACCGGCGCAGCCAATACGACCGCCGCCGCTAAAATCATCCATTTTTTCATACGTTTCATTCGTTTTTGAAATAGTACTGCAAATATAACGCCCGAACAGGAGCCGATAGTATAAAAACCGCCCCGGAACAGGAGCCGCCTACCGGCGGACGAGCTTCACCACGTTCTCCACGTGGTGCGTATGGGGGAACATATCGACCGGCTGCACCGCCTCGACGCGATACGCGCCGTCCATCAGGGCCAGGTCGCGGGCCTGCGTAGCCGGGTTGCAGCTCACATAGACGATCCGCTCGGGCGCCGCCCGCAGGATCACGTCGATTACCGGCTCATCGACTCCGGCACGCGGCGGGTCGAGGATGATGACGTCGGGACGGCCGTTGCGCCGTATGAACTCGTCGCTCAGCACGGCTTTCATATCGCCAGCATAGAACACCGTATTCCCGATGCCGTTCAGCGTCGAATTGATGCGGGCGTCCTCGATGGCCTCGGGCACGTACTCCACGCCCACGACCTTCGCGCACCGCGCCGCACAGAAGTTGGCGATCGTACCCGTGCCGGTGTAAAGGTCGTATAAAATCTCTTTTCCCGTCAGGGCGGCGAAGTCGCGCGCGACCTTGTAAAGTTCGTACGCCTGCGCCGAATTGGTCTGATAGAACGACTTGGGTCCGACCTTGAACTGCAGCCCCTCCATCCGCTCGATGATGTGATCCTTGCCCCGGTAGCAGACGGGTTCCAGGTCGCCGGTGGAGTCGTTGAACTTCTCGTTGATTACGTAGAACAGCGACGTGATTTCGGGGAAAGCGGCCGCCAGATGGTCCAGCAGGGCCGCGATCTTCTCCCGCTCGTCGGCATGGAAAACCACGATCACCATCACCTCGCCCGTCGAGGCGGTGCGGACGACCATGTTGCGCATCAGCCCCCGGTGCTCGCGCGGATTGTGGAACGTATAGCCGTGTTCGAGGCAGAAACGCCGGGTTTCTTCCCGGATCGCATTCGACGGATCGGGCTGCAACCAGCATTTTTCGATGTCCAGCACTTTGTCGAACATACCGGGGATGTGGAATCCCAGCGCCGGGGCATCGGCGATCTCGCCCTTTTCGGCGATCTCCTCGTAGGTGAGCCAGCGCCGCTCGGCGAAGGTGAACTCCAGCTTGTTGCGGTAAAAACGGGTTTCGGCCGAGGGCAGGCAGGGCGCGATTTCGGGCAGCTCGACCTTACCGATGCGGGCAAGCTGGTCGCGCACCTGCTCGGTCTTGAAACGCAGTTGTTCGGCGTAGGGCAGATTCTGCCACTTGCAGCCGCCGCAGACCCCGAAATGGGCGCAGAACGGCTCTTCGCGCAGCGGCGAGCGCTTCACATAATTGACGACGAAACCTTCCATATACCGGCGGCGCTTGGAGCGGATCTGCACATCGACCACGTCGCCCGGCACGGTCATCGGCACAAAGACCACCACGTCATTGTAACGCCCCATCGCCTTGCCTTCGGCGGCCAGCGTCGTTATCTCAAGCCCCTCAATCAGGGGATAATTCGCTTTCTTTCGAGCCATATCGCATTCGGATTTAGAACGCAAAGGTACGAATTTTCCGCTATGCGCCGCCCGTTTTCCTGGTTTTGGCACGTTCGCGCACCCGTCCCAGCCAGAAACCGATGCCGAACGGCACGCCCAGCATGATGACGGCGAAAAGCACGATCCAGGCGAGGAGCTTGGCCACCAGAGCCGGTACCCGGTCCATCGCATTTTGTACCGCCGCATCGACCGCCTGCTGCGCCTGATCGACCAGCGCTTTGCGCTCGGCCGAAATATAACCCTGCAACTCCGCACGCTGGCGGTCGAGGTCGGCAAATGCGTTGTCCACGGCACCGTTCAACGTTTCGATGAGCGCTGCGACTTCGGTATTCAGACTTTTGCCCATATAATCGGCGATCTGCGGCAGGTGCTCCATGACCGTCACGATGCGGTCGAAATTACGCTCCAGGCTGTCGAGCTGCCGCGTCAGCCGGTTGCGGACGCTGTCCTGCTGCATCTGCAACTCGAAAATATCCTTCGACCAGCCGATGCTATTGACCATCTGCTCGGACTGGCCGCCGAAACGGTCGCCCAGATCGGCGATCACATCGGAGATGGAGCCTACGTTATACTGCGTTTCCACGCCTTTCGACTGGAGAAATTCGATCCAGGGCAGGGTCGTATTGACCGGAGTGAACTGCGACCCCGTGACGGGATTCGCCTGCATATAATTCCCCACGAACTCCTGCATCAACGCGAACTTCTCCGGCGCAAGCAGGGTCGAAGCCAGGTGTTCGGCTTTCTTGTCCAGACGCGCCACGACCTTGCGCACGAGCGGCGTCTGCCCGGCGAAAAGCAGCGAATCGGGCAGGCGGCGGAAAGCGCTGTCCATGCGGACGCAGAGCAGCCAGGTGTCGATGAGCGCCACGTCGGGGTTGGACTGCATGACGGCGGTAACGGCGGCCCGCGTCGCCTGCATCTTCCACCGGATCGCCCGGATCCGCACCGGAATCTCCGACGATGCGGCCGCGACCGAATCGGCCGTGCGGGCGATCTCGTCCGCCAGGTCGTAATAAAATCCCCGGGTCATCATCCGGGTATTGGCCTCCGAAGCCGGAAGCGGCGGGTTGCCCGTATCGACCGACACCTTGAGCAACGAACAGCTTCCGAACGACAGCAGCACGGCGACCGCCGCAAAAATTTTCAGTAAACGTATCTTCATTCTTCTCTCTGTTTTGACTTTCAACAAATTACTGTTCCAGGACCTCTGCGCCCGCTCCGGCAGCGCCGTTTCTTTCCGGCGCTCCGGTTCCAAAAATAGCGATTATCCGCGAAATATCGCTATATTTGTACCTTAAATAAATTTCACATATCATGAAAATCGCCTGCCTGACTTTCAATCCGATACAGGAGAACACCTACGTCGTTTGGGACGACACGAAGGAGTGCGCGGTCATCGACGCCGGAAATTCCACCCCCAAAGAAGATGCCGCACTCGACGGTTTCCTCGCCGAACACGGGCTCAAACCGGTGCTGGCGGTCAATACGCACGGTCATTTCGACCACGTGCTGGGCGTCGAACATCTGCGCAAGACCTACGGCATTCCCTTCGCCCTCTCGGGCAAGGACGCCTTCATGCTGGACACCGATGCGGTGGGATCGACCGTTTACGGGGTCAAAATCAACGCCATGCCGACCATCGACATCGATCTGGACAAGGTAGAAGAAGTGAAATTCGGCCACACCGTCCTGCGCGTCATCCGCACGCCGGGCCACACGCCGGGCCACGTATCGCTCTACGAACCCGAATCGAAGAGCCTCTTCACGGGCGATACCCTCTTCCGCGAAAGCATCGGACGCACGGATCTGCCGGGCGGCGACTATTCGTGGATCATGCGTTCGATCCTGGACAACCTGCTCCCGCTGGGCGACGAAGTGCGCGTCTATCCCGGACACGGCCCTGAAACCACCATCGGCCACGAAGTGCTCTACAATCCCTTCGTCACCGAAGTCCTCAACCAGGAGGTGAACTACAAGAACTAATTCCGTCCGGGTCCGTTATGAAAGCGCTGCTCCACAAAATCCTCTACCGGACGCTTCCGCTCGAAGGTTATCTGCGGGCGGTGAGCCGCCTCTTTTTCATCAGCTACCGGCTGGGGCTTGGACGGCGCAGCGCGGCGACCGAATACGTCTATCACCTGCCCCGGCTGGCGAAAGCCGGCGACACGGCGATCGACATCGGAGCCAATCTGGGCTATTACGCCCGTCCTCTCTCGGAAATCGTCGGCACCGCAGGCAGGGTCCATGCCGTCGAACCCGTCCCGGTCGTTTGCCGGGTGCTGCGCCGCAACCTGCGGGGCTGCCGCAACGTCGAAATCTTCGACTGCGCGCTGGGAGCCGAGAATAAAGAGATCACCATGAGCAACGACTCCGCCCGCGAAACGGGTTATCTCGGCACGGGACGAAACTTCGTGGGCGATGCCGCCGGAGAGGGCGCCGTCACTTTCACCGCCCGGATGCGGCGCGGCAGCGAGCTTTTCGCCGGGCTGGAGCGGCTCGATTTCGTCAAGTGCGACGTCGAAGGGTATGAGTTGATCGTCATGCACGAGCTGCGCCCTCTGCTGGAGCGTTTCCGCCCGACGGTGCTGATCGAAACGGGCGGCGAAAACCGTCCGCAGATCATCGCCCTCTTCACCGAACTGGGTTACAGGGGTTACACCCTCGAAAACGGGCGGGAAATTCCGCTCGCCCCCGACACCGAAAAAGACATCATCTTCCGCCAAGCACGCTAACGCCATGAGAATAGACATCCTGACCGTCGTCCCCGAACTGCTCGCCTCGCCGCTGAACGAATCGATCCTCAAGCGTGCGCAGGAGAAGGGGCTGGTCGAAATCCATATCCACAACATCCGGGACTACACCGAAGACAAGCACCGCACCACGGACGACTACCCCTTCGGCGGAGAGGCGGGTATGGTAATGAAGATCGAACCGATCTACCGCTGCATCGAAGCCCTCAAAGCGGAACGGGAATACGACGAGGTGATCTACACATCGCCCGACGGCATCCGCTACGACCAGCACGAAGCCAACCGCCTCTCGACGCTCGACAACCTGATTATCCTCTGCGGCCACTACAAGGGCATCGACTACCGCATCCGCGAACACCTGGTCACGCGCGAGATCTCGATCGGCGACTACGTGCTCACGGGCGGCGAGCTGGCCGCCTGCATCATCGCCGATTCGGTGATCCGGATCATCCCCGGAGCCATCGGGGACGAAGCCTCGGCGCTCACGGACTGCTTCCAGGACAACCTGCTGGCACCACCGGTTTACACCCGACCCGCCGAGTTCAACGGCTGGAAAGTGCCCGACGTGCTCCTCTCGGGCAATTTCGCCCGAATCGACCGCTGGAAGGAGGAGCAGGCCTGGGAGCGCACCAAACGGCTGCGGCCCGATTTACTGAAAGAAGAATAAGACTTACGATATGCGTTACTACCTGATAGCCGGCGAGCCTTCGGGCGACCTGCACGGCGCCAACCTGATGAAAGGGCTGAAAGCCCACGACCCCGAGGCGAAGTTCCGCTTCTGGGGCGGGGACAAGATGGCCGCAGTCGGAGGCAGCGGGAATCTGGCCAAACATTACAAGGAAACCTCGTTTTTCGGTATCGTCGAAGTAATCAAAAACCTGCGGACGATCCGCCGCCAGATGAAAGAGTGCCGGCAGGACGTCGAGGCGTTCGCCCCCGACGTGCTGATCCTGGTGGATTATCCGGGCTTCAATATGAAGATGGCCCGCTGGGCCAAGGAGCACGGCATCCGCGTCTTCTACTACATCGCCCCGAAAGTCTGGGCCTGGCGCGAATGGCGGGTGAAGGCGATCCGCAAATACGTGGACGAGCTGTTCATCATCTTCCCCTTCGAACGGGACTACTTCCCCAAGCACGGCATCCGGCCGATTTTCGAGGGCAACCCGCTCGTGGACGCTATCGAAGCACGTCGGGCATCGCTGCCCTCCCCGGACGAATTCCGCCGTCGCCATGCGCTCGACGAGCGGCCGATCGTGGCTCTGCTGGCCGGCAGCCGCCGCAGCGAGATCAAGGCCAACCTGCCGCTGATGGCCGACCTGGCCCGGAAATTCCCCGACCGGCAATTCGTGGTCACGGGGGTTTCGTGGCTCGACCGCTCGATTTACGAACAATATATCGCGGACAGCGGCATCCGCTACGTCTGCGACCAAACCTATGAAACACTCGCGGCGGCCGAAGCCGCCGTCGTGACCTCGGGCACGGCGACGCTCGAAACGGCCCTGCTGAATGTGCCGGAAGTGGTAGTCTATCGCACGCTCTGGTTCCAGGTGAAATTGCAGCCCTACGTGCTGAAAGTTCCCTACGTGTCGCTGGTGAACCTCAACCTGGGCCGCGAATCGGTCGTGGAGATCATCCAGTCTGACCTGGACATCACACGGGCCGAACGGGAGTTGCGGGCCATCCTTACGGGCGGAGAAAAACGGGAGCGGATGCTCCGGGACTTCGCCGAACTGCAAGCCGTAATCGGGGCTCCCGGCGCCAGCGACCGCTTCGCGGCCCGGATGGTGGAGCTGCTGAAAAAACAGGTGCGGTAAAATGCGCGAACTGTTCACGACATACCCGACGCAACTCCTCGGCGGAGGGTTGTTGGTCCTGCTCGGCATTTTGGTTCGGTTTTTCCCGAACCTGATCGCCGGCTACAACACGATGTCCGCCGAGCAGAAGAAAAACGTGGATGTCAAAGGATTATCGCGTTTCATGTGCTTGAGCCTGGCGGCGATCGGCATAGGTTGGATCGCATTGGGTATGCTGGCCGAAAATCTGGGCGGCGAAAAATGGACGCTCGCCGTAAATTTTCTTTGGCTGCCCGCCGGATGTATTTTCATCTTGGTCAAGGCACAAAAATACGACCGCAACAAATAAACCGGGGACACCGGTTCGACAGCGGGCACCGAACGGACGGGACATAATTCGAAGACCTCCCTTTCGGGGAGAACGAGAAGGGACGAAAGACGCCCCACCTGCAACCCTTTTTGATTTTAGGAGTGCAGGTTTTGACACGACGAGACGAGGACCGGACGGGACATACTTTATGTATTTCCCATTCGGGATGAGCGAGGAGGGGCGAAAGATGCCCCCTAAAATCAAAAAGAGATGAAGATAATTTGCATAGGACGTAATTACGCCGAACATGTGAAGGAGCTGCATAATACGGCAGGCGGACCCGACGGACTTCCGGCGGAACCGGTATTTTTTCTGAAGCCCGATACGGCGCTGCTGCGCAACAACGACCCGTTTTACATCCCCTCGTTCTCGCAGGAGGTGCACTACGAATGCGAATTGGTCGTGCGGATCAACCGGGTAGGCAAGTGCATCGAAGAGCGTTTCGCGCATCGTTACTACAACGAAGTGGGACTGGGCATCGACTTCACGGCCCGCGACCTCCAACGCGAGGCGATCGCCCGAGGGCTCCCCTGGGAGCGTGCCAAGGGCTTCGACCACTCGGCGGCCCTGTCGCCCGAATTCATCCCGCTCGCGGAGCTGGGCGGCGACGTGCAGCGGCTTCACTTCGAACTGACCATAGACGGCCAAGTCCGGCAGCGGGGCGACACCGCCCGAATGCTTTTCGGCATCGACCGGATCATCCACCACATTTCGCAATACATCACGCTGAAAATCGGCGACCTGATCTACACGGGCACCCCTGCCGGCGTAGGTCCCGTGCATCCGGGCGACAACCTGAAAGCCTCGCTCGAAGGACACACGCTGCTCGATTTCGACATTCGCTAACCGTTTTCCGCACTATGAAACCGCAATTGCTACTTCCCCTTCTGCTGACAGCGCTCCTGCCGATGACCGCCTCCGCCCAAAGCGGAGAGGGAGAATTTCCCGATCTTTTCAACACCTCGGCGGCATACGACATGCTCGCCGTTTTTCCGCAGGCGGACAAACTCGCCGAAGACCCGTTTTTCACCGGCACACTGGGAGCGGACACGCTGTTCCTCGACCGGGCGCACCGGATCGATTCGGTCGTCCGTCCTTCGCAACTCTGCAACCTTTACAGTTTGAGCGGAGGCAGCAAAGACGATCCGGAACAAGTCGTCGAATTCTTCGCCTCGTTCGACCCCGAATCGCTCCCGCAAAAGGTGCGGGGTGCCTGGATCGACGAAATATGCAGCGTCCGCAACGAACTCTCTTACTGCCTGCAACGGCTCGCACAAGCGGGTTACGCACAATATTGGCAGGAGCAAGTGCGGCCCTGCCTGAACAACGCGATCGAACAGTACCGGATCGACCCGGAGCAACTGGAGGCCATCCATCAGGAAATCACCCGTCTGGCCGGCGGGCAGCCTCTGGACGCCACGGGCTCCCGAATCTACATCCTCGGCAACATAGACAACGCTTTCGCCCTGCTGGACGAAACATTCTGCTGTACGCCTCTGCTGCTCGATCCCGAAACGGCCCGCCAATACCGTATCGACTTCATGCAGGTCTATATTCACGAAAACCTGCACCGGCTCTCGCTTTCGGGCGAACTGCTCGACATGTTGCAGACGCTCTACGACAACGACGACTTCTACCGCACGCACGAAGACCGGGCACGCGCCTATGGCGAAGGCGGCAACGAGGCATTCGTCGTAGCGGCCGAACGGTATGTATCCCGCCGCCTGGGGCGCATCGACGACAAGCAGGTATTGGACGAATTTCTCGTTTATTGCGACGGCACGCACGTATTGGCGCCAATCGTTTACCGCTATCTGCCCGACCTGCGGGACGGAGAGTCCTTCGACGGCTTTCTCCGCCGGCTGTTCGACCGCCGCATCCGGCCGGGCAAAGTCGAAAGCCAATACCGCCGGGCTATGAAAAAACTCGCCGGAACCCGGAAATCCGAACCAACGGCGGCGGAAACCCGGTCCTGAATCCCAAACCCGTAACGCCATGCTGCTGCACGACAAACTCAAACCCTACCGCCTGATCCTGGCCTCGCAATCACCGCGACGACAGCAACTGCTCGCCGAGAGCGGGCTGCCGTACGAACCGGCCCCCCGGTACGACTGTCAGGAGGTCTATCCCGCGACGCTGGCCGCGACGCAGGTGCCCCGCTACCTTTCGCAACTCAAGAGCCGTGCTTATCCCCGGCCGCTCGCGGAAAACGAAATCCTGCTGACGGCAGACACCGTCGTTATCCTGAACGGCGAGGTGTTGGGCAAGCCCGAAGACCGCGAAGATGCGATCCGGATGCTCGAACGGCTCTCGGGCCATCGTCACACGGTGGTCACGGGCGTCACGCTCCGCACGGCCCGCCGGCGCCGGAGCTTCTCCGTACGCAGCGATGTCTGGTTCCGGGCTCTGACCCGCGAGGAGATCGTCTATTACGTGGACAACTTCCATCCGCTGGACAAGGCCGGCAGCTACGGCATTCAGGAGTGGATCGGCTATGCCGCCATCGAGCGCATCGACGGCTCGTTCTTCAACGTCATGGGGCTGCCGATCCAACGCGTCTATACCGAACTCAATCAATTCATTCAATCAATAAAAAACAATCCATGAAACGTATCTTTTCGACTCTCTGCCTCGCGCTGCTTTCGCTCACGGCACTCGCCGATGAGGGCATGTGGCTGCCGAGCCTGATCTCGTCGCGCATCGACGATATGCGCGCCAAAGGATTCCAACTGACTGCGGAAGACATTTACAGTATCAACAAGGCTTCGCTCAAAGACGCCGTCATGCTCTTCGACGACGGCTGCACGGCCGAGCTCATCTCCCCGGAAGGATTGCTGATTACCAACCACCACTGCGGCTACGGAGCGATCCAGCGCCTGTCGTCCGTCGAGCACGACTATCTGACCGACGGCTTCTGGGCACAGTCGCGCGAAGAGGAACTTCCCAACGAAAACCTCAACGTCAAGTTCCTCAAACGCATGGAGGACATCACCGAGCGTCTGGCCGCCGGCGAGAGCCGTGAGGAAATCCTCGAAAAAGCCCGCGAGAACGGCCGCTACAAAGCCTCGATCGAGCAGATGTACTACGGCAACCAACAGTTCCTGTTCGTCTACGAGCAGTTCGACGATGTCCGCCTGGTAGGTACTCCGCCCTCGTCGATCGGCAAGTTCGGCGGCGACACCGACAACTGGGCATGGCCCCGGCACACGGGCGACTTCTCGATGTTCCGCATCTATGCGGATAAAGACAACCGGCCTGCGGCCTACTCGCCCGACAACGTACCCTACCGCTCGAAAAAACATTTCAAGATCTCCACCGAAGGTATTCAGGAAGGCGACTTCACGATGATCTACGGCTTCCCGGGCAACACCCAGGAGTACATCCTCTCCGACGCGGTCGATTACATCGTGCACCGCAGCGACCCGATGAAAATCCGTATCCGCACCGAGCGGCTCGATCGGATCAATGCGGCGCAGGAGAAAGATCCCGCCATGCGCATCATGTACGCGGCGATCAACGCCGGCATCTCGAACGCCTGGAAAAAATGGCAGGGCGAAGCGCTGGGTCTGACGCGTCTGAACACTGTGGCGAGCAAACAGGAGTACGAACGAGCCTTCCAAGCCTGGGCCCAGGACAAGCCCGAATACCGCGACGTGCTCAAAGAGCTCAAGGCGGAGTACGCCCGCATCTTCGACGCCTACTTCGCACTCGAACTGATGAGCGAAACCATCCGGACCGGCGAGCTCAACCGGATTTACAACCAGCCCTCGTTCGGCGACGAAATCTATCCCCAGGTGAAGGCGCTCAACCGCGACCTTTTCCGCGTGCTGTACCGCGAATATTACGACAACTGCCCGCAAGAGTACATGGTACCGCTCTTCGCCGCCGAAGTAGAGCGTCTGGGATCGCCCGAAGCATACGCCGAGCTGATGTTCGAAGCCACGCACAAGGAGGACGAATCGACCGAGGCTCCCGAACTGGAAGCTCTGCGGGCCGATATTCGGACGACGGTCACCCGCATTTTCGATGAACTGGGCAAGTGCTCGACCCGCAACCTGAACAGCGAGCGCCTGAACGAACTCTACACGACCTATATCAAGGGTCTGCGCGAATGGGATACGGAGCGTGCCTTCTATCCCGATGCCAACCTCACGCTGCGCGTGGCTTACGGCAAGGTAGGCGGCTACCGGTATGCCGACGGAGTATATCACAAGCCCTACACCACTGTCGAAGGTATTTTGGAAAAGGACAATCCGGAAATTTACGACTACAACATCCCGCAGCGGCTCCGCGACATCATCGCCGCCAAGGACTACGGACGCTGGGGCGTGGAGATCGACGGCCGCACGACCGTTCCCGTCTGCTTCCTTGCGGACAACCATACCACAGGCGGCAACTCCGGCTCGCCGGTACTCAACGGCCGGGGCGAGCTGATCGGCGTGAATTTCGACCGCACGTGGCTCTCGACCATGAGCGACATCGCCTTCGATCCGGCTTTCTGCCGCAACATCGCGCTCGACATCCGTTACGTACTTTTCGTAATCGACCGCATCGGAGACGCTTCCTACCTCTTCGAAGAGATGGACTTCGCCGAATAAACCGCTTTCCGAAGCAACCGTGCCGCCCGCTGCCGGGACCGCTGCACGCTTCGAAAACAACGTCGAATTGCCGGGTCACGAAACTGACCCGGCAATTTTTTTGCCGTATATTTTGGGAAAAACAAAATAGTCACTATATTTGCACACCTGAAAACCCGCTGCGGCGGGAATCGAGGCCCAGGTGGTGGAATTGGTAGACACGCCACTTTGAGGGGGTGGTGGGCATTAGCCCGTGTGAGTTCGAGTCTCGTCCTGGGCACAACAAACCGGTTTAGAATAATTTCTAAACCGGTTTTATTTTTCCTGATCGTGTGATTACTTCCTTTAGCCGACCTCTTTGAGAGAGAAACGGCCCAAGCCTCCGCCGAGTAAGGGATTTAGGAAAAGGAAAGTTATAAATGCGGCTTGCGGCCACGAAAAAGCGGCTGCCGGGTTCGATACCACGACCGTCGGATAACGGTCTATCGAAAGCTGAATTACCGTCCCGATTACACACTTCGATATACCGATCCGCTCTACCCTGAAACCGACCGACGTGCTTCAAACTTCTTTTCGAAGCCCCGTCGAAAGGAGGAGGGACGGAATCGAATAACAGACCGTTGGACCGGATCCGCCGCCGAAACCGGTAAAAACGGGCGTGATACCCGAAAGTATATAGTTGTCTTATTTTTATCTCCGCACCCCTGTTCCGTTACCGGAACGATCCCCGAACAACGGGTTCAGCTTCCGGGAATCGGGATAAAACACCGTTCCCGGACCTTCTTCGCATACAGGAGCGAACAGCCTCTGCGTACCAGAATCCCCATAGAAAAAGGGGCTGTGCCGAAATGAAAATTTCAGACACAACCCCCAAAGAGTGTCGGAATGGATGCGAGGCAAGGCATTAAAGACAAGGGCGACAGGAATTTACTATCGTAAATGATTTAGCCTGCATCCCGCCAATAACCCCAAAGTACGCCCGAATAACACACCGCCTTTCGCTCGTCAGGACCGACCGGCATCGGCTTACCGGACCGTGAAATAGACCTCGTAATACCCGGAAACCGGGAAACCCTTCTGCGAACGGAAGGCCCAGCCGAGCAGATTGGCCCCATAGGTCTTGCCAGGCTCCAGAGCTGCGGTATCCAGCGGAATGACCAGCGTATATTCGTCCTGCCACCGGAGGCTCCCCTCGATCGGAATGTGCTCGATTCCGTGGCGCTGGATCCAGTTCATCCCGTAACCGTTCATGGACATCGGCTCGGAAAAGCGGACCACGACCTCCGAAGGAAGGGCATCCGCCATCACCGTACCGCCCACAGCGGGCGTAACCTCCGCGATATAGGGTTTTTGGTCCGCATATTCCTTCATCACCTGATCGATATTGTCTGCCGTTTCATCGAGGAACTCCACGAGCCGTGGCATAAAGTCGCCGATGTGGGGATAGCGCTCCCGGTCGGCATAGAACTCGTCCATAAATTCGACCGCACGGCCCATCCAGACGAATCCCTCCTCCTGCATCGACCCGGTAAGGTAATCCACCCATTCGGGCTCCGTTTCCCGATAGTACATCAACACGCATAAATTGTTGAACCACTCTCCGATCGTCGTCTTCGAATCGCCATAAGCATTCTGCGCCATCTGCTCTGAGACATACGGATAGATGATACCGGCGGCCCGCTCCATTTGGGGCCAATACTCCATAAACAGCGGGTTGGAGTAGTTATGGGCGAATTCATGGAGCACGATACTCAGGAACAACGGATTGTAATACGGCATACCTTCGTTGTCGCTGCCGCAGCCGACCACGATGCCGTACCCCTCGTTGCGGGATTCGGTCGTCAGGGCATAGTTGCTCGGACCGTTGCAGAGTCCGATGAAAATATCGGGATCGCCGAATTGCTGTCCGTAAAAACGCTCGAACCAACCGGTATCGACTCTTGCGAGCAGCGAATCCAGTTTTCCCTCGGCATAGCGGTAGAGTTCGTCGTGGCTGTCGTAGAACTGCCGGAACCGACTCTTGCGGTAGAAATCGTCGAGCAATTTAAGGTAGCGGCGGAAAACCGGCTCCGTCCAGCGGGGATCGGCTTTGGCGACATCTGCAGTATCGTATCCGGGTTTGAGTTTTACGCGGCCGTTCTTAATCGTCAGCCAGTCCGCCGTACTCGACACGGCATTATAGCTGATACCGTAATCCCTACGGATTTGCTGAAGGAACGGGATCAGAGGATGCTCGGCATACTCCAGGAAGTGAGCGTCGATATCCTTGGAATAGACAGGAACACCGCATTGGGCGTATTCGGGAGCACCGGCCAGGCGGAAAGCGATGCTCGTGAGTTCGAAACACGGCGCGATTTTCGAGGTCATTTAGGCGTGTCCGCTGCCGAAGCCGAACAACAGCAGCAATAAACAGAGGAATTTACGCATAGCTCAAGAAAATTAAAGGTTATTTATTAAGGAAAAACCCGGTTCACCCGGTGCTGTCCATCATAAAGATATGGAAAAAATTTCGCTTTTCCAACCGCTTTTTCCCGACAAAATCCCCCCCCGAAAAACGCCTCCGGAAGGCCCTGCAAGGGCGAAAATAAATTCGAAAAAATTTCCGTATGGCAGATTAATTGCACGTAAACCGGACGATCGGACCTATATTAACATACCGCTTCCATGAAAAAAGAAAAGAAAATGATCTGGCTCCTGACGGGCATCGCCGCCGTGTCGCTCCTCGTACTCTGCACCGTAGTGATAGTCCGCACCGCGACCTATCCCTTCATCCGCACCACCGGTCCGGACGGGCCTCCCCGGAGCGTCGAACCGTCCGCCCAGGCCGTCGAACGATTGGCCGGCGGAATCCGGATTCCGACCGTAAGCGATGCGATCGACCGGACGGACGACAATCCGTTCCAAGCCTTCAAAGCCTATCTGCCGCAGGCATATCCCGCGATTTACAGTCGGTTGGATACTCTGACGATCAACGAATACGGGCTTGTATTCCGTTGGACCGGCAAGAACCCGGCCCTGCCCCCGATCCTGCTCTGTTCCCACTACGACGTGGTTCCCGTGCTCAATTACGACCCGTCGGCTCCCGATGCACCCCTTCCGGGCTGGGACTACCCTCCCTTCTCCGGCGCCGTAGCCGACGGACGAATCTACGGGCGCGGCACGCTCGACATGAAAGGCATGCTGTTCTCGATCCTCGAAGCGACCGACTCGCTGCTTGCGGAGGGATTCCGCCCGGAGCGGGACGTGTGGATCGCTCTCGGATTCGACGAGGAGACCGGCGGCACGCAGGGTGCCCTGAAGATCGCCCGCTATTTCGAAGAACAGGGCATTGCTTTCGACGCCGTCTATGACGAAGGCGGCATCATCATCGCCCCCGGGCTGGGAGGAATCCAACGTACGGCTGCCCTCGTAGGAACGGCCGAAAAGGGATTCAGCACGATCCGAATCACGGTCCGGGGCACCGGAGGCCACTCTTCGATGCCGCCGGAAAAAGGATCGCTCGTACTGGCGGCCGAGATCATCGAACAACTCAACCGGGAGCAGATGCCCGCCTTCCTGACAGCTCCGGTCATAGCTTTCCTCGATCGGATCGGCGGCTCGATGGGAGTCGCCCAGCGCACCGCGATCGCCAACCGCTGGCTGTTGGAGAGCCTGCTGCTCCGCTCGTTCGAAAGCAACCCGGCGACCAACGCTCTGGTACGCACCACCACTGCGATCACGATGGCCCGGGGCAGCGACGCAGCCAACGTGCTGGCTTCGGAAGCCGAAGTCACGGTCAATTTCCGCCTGCTGCCGGGCAACACGACGGCCCAGGTGAAGCGGCATGTCGAAAATATCTGCAACGGATACGACGTCCGGATCGAGGAACTCTCGACCCGCGAACCGTCGCAAATCTCCCCGGACGATGTCCACGCCTTCGAAATGATCCGCACCACGCTCGCCGGACTCTACCCGGGTACGATCGTAACGCCCTACCTGACGCTCGGCGGCACGGACGCCTACAAATACGAGGCGGTGAGTCCGAACGTATATCGTTTCATGCCGGTACTCCTTACCGAACAGGAACAGGGTACGATCCACAACGAAAACGAATCGATCTCGCTCGAAAACTACGGCCGGATGATCGCCTACTTCCGCGACCTGATCCGGAATTACCGGTAGCGGATCCGTCATCGCATCGGCAGTACCGATAACCTTTAGTTATGCGACATAACTTTTCCCCGTTGTTTCAAGGGAATAAAGCCTGTATATTTGCAGCATCGTTTACAAAAAGTTATTAGCACCGTATGAAACCGCTGCAACTCACGAAATCCATGCAATCCGCAAAGCTCAACTGGCGCCAAATCCTTTTTGCCGGACTGCTCATAGGTTCGCTCTTCTGTTCGCCCGTCATCACGCTCTTCGCGGGCATTCTCTTCGCCCTGACCCTCGGCAATCCGTTTCCGGTCTGGAGCAAGAAGGCTTCGAAAAAATTGCTGCAATACTGCGTCGTCGGACTGGGATTCGGCATGAACTTCCACGAATCGCTGGCCGCCGGGCGCGAAGGCATGACCTTCACGGTGGTTTCGGTAGTCACGGTCATGGTCGTCGGCGTAGTGCTGGGACGCCTGCTGCGCATCGACCGCAAAAACAGCTACCTGATCTCGTCGGGCACGGCGATCTGCGGCGGCAGCGCCATCGCGGCGGTCGCACCCGTCATCGACGCCGACGAGAACCAAACTTCGCTGTCACTGGCCACGATCTTCATCCTCAACGCCGTCGCCCTCTTCGTATTCCCCGTCATCGGGCATTGGCTCGGCATGGGGCAGACCCAGTTCGGAACCTGGGCCGCGATCGCCATCCACGACACCAGCTCGGTCGTCGGCGCCGGTGCCGCCTACGGCGAGGAGGCGCTCAAGGTAGCCACGACCGTCAAACTCACCCGCGCCCTGTGGATCATCCCCCTGTCGCTGGTGTCGGCCCTGATCTTCCGTCAGAAAGGCAAGAAGATCCAGATCCCCTGGTTCATCTTCTGGTTCGTCGTTGCCATGCTCGTAAACACCTACTGCAACCTGCCGACCCAGCTCACGCACGGCATTTCGGTCGCCGCCCGCTGCGGACTTTCGGCCACGCTGTTCCTGATCGGCGGAGGGCTCTCCATAGAGGTAATCCGCAAGGTAGGCCTCAAGCCTCTGGTGCTGGGCATCATCCTCTGGACCGTCATCTCGGTCGCATCGCTCGCCGTGATCTTGCTCCTGTAGGCAGTATCCGGTCACCATAAAACAGCCCGAAGATCGAAAGGTCTTCGGGCTGTTTCCATTATTACCTGCTTATATTCTAAAGGTATTACTCCTTTTTTCCGTGACAGGAATAACGAAGGACCGGATCGCGGACGAAACGCTCCAACTCACGGCACTCCTCGTCGGTCATAGCCTTCGGATAGCTCATCAGCACCAACCGGTGCGGCTCATAAGGACGCTGGAACGACGGATGGACATAATGGTAATCGTTGCGCACGAACCCCAGTCGCTCGTAAAATCGGAGGCGGCGAACGGCGATTTCCGTCTCCGGCGGATCGATCTCCAGCACGATGCGCCCCACTTTCCGGCAGAAAGCCTTCAACACCCGGCTGCCCATATTGGCACCGCGCAGGTCGGGCGAAATAGCCAAATGCTCGATATAGACATATTCCGGAGCCGTCCAGTAATAAAGAATACCTATCAACCGGCCGTCCGACCAGATGCCGTCGGCCGTATAGTGCGGATCGGAAAGGGCCTCCAGATGGTCTTCCAGCGAACGAATCTCCTTCTGCGGGAAAGAGTTCTGATAGATCGCCCACGCCTCGTCCCAACCCGGGTCGGCAGGCGATCGGAAAGGTCTGAATTTCAAATCGGTTTCCATAGATAAAATTATATATATTTTAGCATACCTCTTCGGAAACGTAGTGCCCCCCTCCGGGGAAGGGGTCCAGAGAAGGTCCGCATTACGACACGGCCACAAGCCACGAATAAACGACCAATGGTTTCCGATGACAGGCCACCGCATTCTCGAGTACCCGAACGGATCCGGCGGCGATCCCACAGCCGAAAACGGCCTGCAAAATATCGCAGAAGCGCCGCGAAGGATCAGGCCGTATGGCGGGCGAACTCCACGAAACGTGCGGCCAGAGCATCGCTGCGTCCTTCGGGCCAGCAGAACGAAAACTCCCGCCGGATCGTACAGCCCTCGATGTCGATGATGCGGAGTTCGCCGCTGCGCAGTTCATCGACGATCGACGCCACCGACACGATGGCCATGGCGTCGCTGTTGCGCACGAAACTCTTGATGCTCTCGGTACTGCCCAGTTGCATCACTACACGCAACGAAGCGAGTCGTACATCCGCCGCCGCGAGGTATTTCGAAATCACTTCGAGGGTTCCCGAACCGCTTTCGCGCAACACCAGGGGCACCGTCTGCAACTCCGCGAGCGTAACCTGGTCGCAACGGCCGTACCTACCTTTCGTAGAAGCGATCAGCACCAGTTCGTCGGGAATGAACGGTTCGTAATGGAACCCCGGATGCCGGGCGCTGCTTTCGACCAACCCCAAATCGGTATCGTGACGCGCGAGGGCCGCCTCGACCTGCTCGCTGTTGCCCGACGCGAGCGAAACCTTCACCTCGGGAAACCGGGCCGTAAAACGGGCCAGCACCTGCGGCAGAACATACTGGGCGATGGTCGTACTGGCTCCCACCTTCAGTTCGCCGCCCAGCCGGTCGGTGAAAAGATCCATCTCGTACTGCAGACGGCGGTAGCCGTCGGCAATGCGTTCGGCATGCTCCAGCATGACACGGCCGGCTTCGGTCAGCGCCAGACGGCTGCCGCTGCGCTCGAAAAGCTGTACCTTATAGCGGGATTCGAGTTCGCCGATATGCTTGCTCACAGCGGGCTGCGAAATGAAAAGCTGCTCGGCGCATTTGGTGAAATTGAGGGTTTTGGCCGCCGTAATGAAAACCCGCAAGCGGAAATCGTCCATAGCGACCTAATCCAAACCGCCCTGGGCGGCGAACTCGGCTACGGATCGTTTGAAATGCTCGATGGTTTCCCGCATCGTCATGAAAGACTTGCCCCCGGCCGCATTGCGGTGGCCGCCGCCGTTGAAATACTTGCGGGCGAAAAGATCCACGTCCACCCCGCCCCGCGAACGAAGCGACACCCGAATGAATTTATGCGTGGCAATGAAAATCGCCGACATTTTCATCGACTTGATCGTAAGAGCGTAATTCACGAACCCCTCGCTGTCGCCGGGCTGGAACTGAAACCGGCGCATCTCGCTCTCCAAAAGCGACATATAGGCGACCGCACCGTCGTGGATCACCTCCATCTTGCGGTTGATCGCATAGCCGAACAGCCGGGCACGGCCCTCGGTGAAGGCGTTATAGACATTGTTGTGGATCGTGGGAATGTCGATGCCCGTTTCGACCAGCACCGCGACGGCCCGGTACAACTCCGGCGTCAGGAACGAAAACGAAAAGTTCCCCGTATCGGTCATCATACCCACGTACAACGACTCGGCCATACTCCGCGTAATCGCCTGCGTTCCCAACAACTTTTCGAGAATCTGGTAGATCAGGAAAGCGGTGCTCGACGAGCCGGTACATGAAAACATCAGATCGAAACCGGGTCCCGGCGACAGATGATGGTCGATCAGGATTCTCCTGGCCGTCGTATTGGATTCGACCACCTCGCTCAACCCCTCCAGACGGGATACGGCGTTGAAATCCAGGAAAAAGATCAGGTCCGACTCCGCCACCGCACGGCGGGCGACTCCCGCTTCGTCCGTCTTGAAAAGAACCAGGTTCTCGACACCCGTCATCCAATCCAAAAAATAGGGGTATTTGTTGGGCACGATGCAGGTGACGCGATGCCCCATTTCCACCAAAGCCTCGCGCCACGCCAGCAAAGAACCCACGGCATCCCCGTCGGGATTCGTGTGTGCCAGGAGTACGATATTCTGTACAGGCCGGGCAAGCAATTCGCGCAGCCGTTCTATATCTTCTTGAGAAACCATCATTGATGCAAAGATATAATTTTATCCCTAAAATATCAAATCCGCCCCGTTTCGGAGGATCTCTCCGTCCCGGAACCGACCGCAGAACGGACGCTCAATCTTTCCGGCCATCGTCCGGCGGCAGCAGGATCATACCCTCCGGCCGACGGGATATTTCGGGCAAAGAGAGGCCTTCGACCAACCGCACGCCCGGTCTCCTCTGCGCTGCGGACTCGGAAGAGCGGACGGATTGCCCGGTGATGCTCGTCACCGCATACTCGAGACAGGGGTCGTCCAAACTGCCGAACTCCTCGTATCCGTTGTTCCAATCTCCCTTCAAAGCATCCGGCGCAAGACCGTTCGGGTCCACCGTTTCGAGCCGGGCGTTATATCCCTGGAAAGAGACCGGCATGAAGAGGTATTCGTACGCTCCATCCTCCAGATAGACACCCTCCATCCCCACATTTTTGCCGTTGGTCTTCTGCCCGACCAGCACCACTTCGAGTCCGATTCCCCGCAAAGCATTGACAACGGCTTCGCTCGCCGAAGCCGTACCGGAAGAGACGATGACATACAGCCGAGGAAGATCCAGCGCATACCCGCGCAGGTCGGCTCCCCGATAATCGCCGTAGATGAACTCCTCGTAAAAACGCTCTTTCGACTCGTCGTAAGCCTGCCCGGTCTCCGCCGCCGTCATTTCAGGGTATTCCATTCGCGCATCGTTATAACGGTAATACTGGAACACCTGCCCTTCGCACCGGGCACCGGCGATGCAGGAGGCGAGCATCCGGGAAGACATCACATATCCTCCACCGTTCAGGCGCAGGTCGAGGATCAAGTCGTTGATGCCCGCATCCTTGAACGCTTGTAGCGCATCCAGCAATTCGCCGTCGAAAGCCGCATCGAAACTGGCATACACCAAGTAGCCGATCTTGTGCTCCCCGTATTCGAGCACGTCGCGGTACAGCACCGGATTTTCGTATATCAACTCCGCCGTCAGCTTATGCTCCGACACGCCGAAACCGCCCTGATTATCCGCCACGGAGAGCGTCGCGGCGCCGTTCGGTGCGAGCAGTTTGGAATAGACCGTATTCAAGTTCCCGGCAGTGATCCACTGTCCATCGACCTGGTTGATGATCGTTCCGCGCCCGAGACCCGCCCTCGCCATCGGAGAGTCGGGGTACACGGCCATAACGGCAAAACCGTACTGCCCCGTTTCCGCACCGCCATTATCGGTATATGAGATAATCGCCAGAGAAACGATGCCGAACCCGTAAACGGGCTCCTTCGGGAACTGACTGTCGATATCCGCAGACAAGGCCGTCCGGCTCACCGGAGAGAGGCGCTGGATGTTGGAATAGAGCTGCCATCTCCCGTTACGGAACTTCTTGTCCAGGTCGTTGGTTCTCATACGCATAAGCACGCCGTCGAGAAACTCGTCGTAAGGCAGGCCGAAATCGGGCGAAAGTGTCGCATACTCCTCGTTCCACAAGTAGTTGCGCCGCAGGATGCCGTCCATATCGTGATTCACCTCCGGCTCTCCGTCGTAACCACCGCCTCCGCCGCCGGTCGCATCCTTGGTACACGAGACGGCCGCAACTATCGCGGCAAACACTCCGCAAGCGAGAATCGCATGGCAAAATCGCTTCATAATCATTCGGTTTTAGATCGTTTGTTGTCTTCGGCATATTTGCGGCACCAGGTCGAAATACCGCACTCGGCACATTTCGGCGCCCGGGCCGTGCAGACATAGCGTCCGTGCAGAATCAGCCAGTGGTGAGCCGTCGGCAGCAGGTGGGAAGGGATGTATTTTTCGAGGGTCAGCTCGGTCTGCAGGGGCGTTTTCGACCGGTTCGTGAGTCCGATACGGTTCGAAACCCGAAATACGTGGGTATCGACGGGCATCACCTCCTTCTGCCAGATCACGGCGCCCACGACATTGGCCGTCTTGCGTCCCACGCCGGGCAGACGTTGCAGCTCCTTCAGATCGCTCGGTACTTCGCCGCCGAACTCCTCGCAGAGCATGCGGGCCATGCCCGCCAGGTTTTTCGCTTTGTTGTTGGGATAGGAGATGCTCTTGATGTAGGGATAGATCTGCTCGGGAGTCGCGGCAGCCATAGCCTGCGGTGTAGGGAAAGCCTCGAACAGGGCCGGCGTAGTCATATTGACCCGCTTGTCCGTGCACTGGGCCGACAGGATCACGGCCACCAGCAACTCATACGGCGAGCCGTACGCAAGCTCGCTCTCGGCGACGGGCATGTGCTCCTCGAACCACGCGATCACCCCCGCATAACGCTCCTTCAAAGTCATTGTCTTTCAGTTTTAAGCCGGAATCCTTCCGGCGGATTTCCTATAATTTGGTCAGTTTGGCGAATTTGGCCAGCAGGGTTTTCTCCCCGTATCCGGAAAATTCGACCACCAGCTTGTGATCCGACGCCAGGGTTTCGATGCGGCGGATGACCCCCGCGCCGAACTTCAGGTGCGACACCCGGTCGCCGACCGCATAATCGCCGCACGATACGGGCGCAGCTCCCTCGACCAGCGACGACTCGCCCTGACGGACACCCACGCTGCGCATCCCGGCCGTCGAACGGGTCGGCTGGACAACAACGGGACGCTGCGCCTCCGATTTTACCCCGGCGGACGAACCTCCGCCGAAACGCGCCCCGGCCTGCGAACCGCCCGCCGCAGGCTTCTGCTGGTAGCGGTAGTCGAAACGGCGGCGCAGCTCGTCGAGCGCCGAGGAGCCCTCTCCCCGCCCGGCCGAGCGGCGGACGGGTTCCCGTTCCCGCTCCTCCTGCATCGCATCCGTTTCCAGGTAACGGCTGTCGATCTCGCGCAGAAAGCAGCTCGGACGCGAGAACTCCATATTGCCCCACTTGAAACGCATCTCGGCATAGGAGAGCGTAGCCAACTCCTTGGCCCGGGTCAGCGCCACGTAAAAGAGCCGCCGCTCCTCCTCGAAACCGTCGGGCGACTCCACGGCCCGCTGCGACGGGAAGAGGTTCTCTTCCAATCCGACGATATACACGAATTTGTATTCCAGTCCTTTGGCCGAATGTACGGTCATCAACGTCACCTTGTTGCGGTCCTGGGGATCGTCCTTGTCCATATCGGTCATCAGCATCACCCCCTGCAGCCACTCCTCGATCGTAGCCCGCTCCTCTTGCTGACGTTCCCCGGCCCGGATCTCGGCCTCGCGCTGCTCGTTGAAGAGCTGCATCGAGTTGAGCAGCTCCTCGATATTGTCCAGCGCACTGGTCGCCTCGGGGGTGTTCTCGGCCCGGTAAGCGCCGATGATACCCGAACGAGTCGCAATTTCGAGTCCCAGGTCGTACAGCCCCTTTTCGGCCCGGGCCAACGACAGCCCCCGGACGAGGGCCACGAACTCGGCCACTTTGCGGACGATGGTCTTCTGCACGGGATCCGTCACCGGCTCGGCCGTCAGCGCATCCACCGCTTCCCACATCGACAGATTACGAGCTTTGGCCAGCAAAGCGATCCGCTCTACGGTCGTATCGCCGATACCCCGGGCAGGGTAATTGACGATCCGCTTGAAGGCCTCGTCGTCGCGGGGGTTGATAACCAGCCGGATATAGGCCAACAGATCCTTGATCTCCTTGTGGTCGTAGAACGAATTGCCCTTGTAAATACGATAGGGTATTCCTTTGCGGCGCAGCGCGTCTTCGAGGGCCTGGGACTGGTTGTTGGTGCGGTACAGAATCGCTGCCTCGGCCCACTCATCGCCCGCAGCCCGCACCTTGTCGCGCAGGTCGCTGACCACCATTTCGGCCTCCTCGCGGTCGGTATAGGCTCGGAGCACGCGGATCTTTTCGCCCATATCCCCTTCCGAAAAGCACTTCTTCTCCATGCGTTTCGAATTGCGTTCGATCACCGAATTGGCCGCCTCGACGATCGTGCGCGTCGAGCGGTAGTTCTGCTCCAGCTTGAAGATCATCGCGTTGGGGAAATCCTTCTTGAACGAAAGGATGTTCTCGATCTTGGCCCCCCGGAACGAGTAGATCGACTGGGCGTCGTCGCCCACCACGCAGACCTTCGAATGGAGCTGCGACAGGCGCCGGATGATGACGTACTGGGCATAGTTGGTATCCTGATACTCATCGACCAGGATGTATTTGAACAGCTCCTGATAGCGGGCCGTCACGTCGGGACAGTCCCGCAACAGGATGTTGGTCTGCAACAGCAAGTCGTCGAAATCCATCGCCCCGTTCCGCTTGCAGCGGGCGCAATAGATGTTGTAGATGTTGCCGAACTCGGGAATCTGCATCCGCCGGTCTTCGGCTGCGGCACCCGCATTGGCCAGGTAAGCGCCCGGCGTCACCAGACAGTTCTTGGCGTAGGAGATGCGCGAAGCCAGCATCGCAGGCTTGTATTTGGTATCGTCCAGGTTCAGCTCCCTGACGATGGTTTTCAGAAGGTTCTTGCAGTCCGACGGCTCGTAAATCGTAAAACTCTGGGGGAAGCCGATCCGTTCGGCGTTGTCGCGCAGAATGCGCGAAAAAACCGAGTGGAAGGTTCCCATGCGGATATAGCGGTGCCGTCCGTCCGGCAGCATCTGGGCGATGCGTTCGCGCATCTGCTCGGCGGCCTTGTTGGTGAAGGTGAGGGCGAGGATGTTGTACGGAGCCACCCCCTGCTCGATCATATAGGCGATGCGCGAAGTAAGAACGCGCGTCTTGCCCGACCCGGCGCCCGCGATGATGAGCGACGGCGAATCGTAGTTCACCACCGCATCCCGCTGAGCCTGATTCAGGCCTTTCAATATTTGAGATTCCATAACGTGCAAATATAGCGATTTCCCGGCAACGACGGAGCGTCCGCAGCCGAATAATACGACGGAGCGCCGCAACCGAAGGCGAACCTTGCGGGACCCCCTCCGCCCGATCTTCGCCCCGAAGCGGCGCCCGGGTACGGTTTTTCAACCGGGGCACCGCCCCGCATCAGGGCGAAAAGAGCGGTCGGGATTTTCGATTTTCGAAAAAAATACATATTTTGCAATAATTTTGTAGGGTATGCGTTGCATAAATACCGAAAACAACGAAAAATCGAAAATACACACCGAAAAATGAGTGAAGTCATCAACATCAAGGAACTCAACGAACGGATCGAACGCGAAAGCGTCTTCGTCGATACGCTGCGCAGCGAAATGGGCAAGGTGATTATCGGACAGAATCACCTGATCGACACCCTGCTGATCGGCCTGCTCTCCAACGGGCACATCCTGTTGGAAGGCGTGCCGGGGCTGGCCAAAACGCTGGCCATCACCACGCTGGCCAAGGCGGTCGATGCCGATTTCTCGCGCATTCAGTTCACCCCCGACCTGCTGCCGGCCGACCTGATCGGTACGCTGATCTACTCGCAGAAGAAGGAGGAGTTCCTCGTCCGCAAAGGCCCCGTATTCGCCAACTTCGTCCTCGCGGACGAGATCAACCGCTCGCCGGCCAAGGTGCAGTCGGCTCTGCTCGAAGCCATGCAGGAGCGGCAGGTGACCATCGGCGACGAAACCTACGCGCTGCCCGAACCCTTCCTGGTGCTGGCGACGCAGAACCCGCTGGAGCAGGAGGGCACCTACCCGCTGCCCGAAGCGCAGGTCGATCGTTTCATGCTGAAAGCCAAGATCTCCTACCCCCAGAAACAGGAGGAGCGCGACATTATGCGGATGAATCTGGCCGGGGAAGGACTCCCGAAGGTCAATAAAGTGACTTCGCCCGAAGACATCGTCAAGGCTCGCCGCGTGGTCGAAGAGGTCTATATGGACGAAAAGATCGAAAAATACATCATCGACATCATCTTCGCCACCCGCGAACCGGCCGAATACAACCTCGAAAAACTGCAGCCCCTGATCGCTTACGGCGGCTCGCCCCGTGCGTCGATCTCGCTGGCCAAGGCTGCCCGGGCTTACGCCTTCATCCGCCGCCGGGGTTACGTGATTCCGGAGGACGTGCGGGCCGTCTGCCACGACGTGCTGCGCCACCGCATCGGCCTGACCTACGAAGCCGAAGCCGAGAACATCTCGACCGAGCAGATCATCACCGACATCCTGAACAACGTAATCGTACCCTAATTGAAAATGCAATAATGCAGGAGACCGAAAACGATATCCTGAAACGAGTCCGCAAGATCGAGATCAAAACCCGGGGGCTTTCCAACGAAATCTTCGCCGGAAAGTATCACACGGCCTTCCGGGGACGCGGCATGTCGTTTTCCGAAGTGCGCGAATACCGCGCCGGCGACGACGTGCGCGACATCGACTGGAACGTCACGGCCCGCTCGCGCACGCCCCACATCAAGGTCTATGAAGAGGAGCGCGAACTGACGATGATGCTCCTGGTGGATGTCAGCGGCTCCCGGATGTTCGGCACCACGGACCGCCTGAAGAAAAACCTGCAAACCGAAATCGCCGCCGTGCTGGCCTTCTCGGCCTCGGAGAACAACGACAAGGTGGGCTGCATCTTCTTCTCCGACCGGATCGAGAAATTCATCCCCCCGAAAAAGGGGCGCAGTCACATCCTGGCCATCATCCGCGAACTGGTCGGCTTCGAGCCGCAATCGCGGGGGACCCGTATTTCGGAAGCGCTGCGGTTCCTGACCAACGTCACCAAAAAACACTGCACGGCCTTTCTGCTCTCGGACTTTCTCGACCCCGGCAGGGACCGTGCGACGCTCGAGGACGCGCTCAAGATCGCTTCCGGAAAACACGACCTGGTGGGAATCCGCGTCAGCGACCCCCGCGAAGCCGAACTGCCCGACGTAGGGATCGTCGAAATGAAAGACGCCGAAACGGGCCGAAAAGCGTGGGTGGACACCTCCTCGGCCCGGGTGCGGGAGCACTACGCCCGCGTCTGGCAGGAGCGGAGCGAAGCCATCCTCTCGGCGCTCAAACACCACCGCATCGACACGGCCGAGGTATCGACCGACGGGGATTACGTCGTGGAACTCATCAAACTATTCAAACAGCGATGAAGTCGATCCCAAATAACCCGGCATCAGCCTGCTCTCCGTTCGCACGCAACGGCGGTATTCGACCGTCCGCCGCCGCAGAGCGGCAAAATGCCGCGCAAACGCCTCCTTCGGAAGCGGTGCCCGTCGGCCTGCGGTCTTCGGGTCGTCCGAAAGCCGGTCGGACATCCATCACGAAAAGAGTGAAAACAGCTCTGGCGACAGCTCTTCTGACGGGGCTGACGACCGTTCTGTACGCCGCACCGCCGACGATCACCGCCCGTGTCGAACCCGACAGCATCGGAATCGGCGACCGCTTCGACGTGGTGATCGACGTCGATCGTGATTTGGTGCAGGTCGTGGAATTTCCCACCTTCAACCCGCCTCCGCAAAGCGGACTGGAGGTCGTCGAATCGCATCCGGTGGACACCCTCCGGCGCGACGGGCGCCACTTGAGCCTGCGCAAACGCTACACGCTGGCGGCGTTCGAGGAGGGCAACCTCGGACTGGGACGCGCACAAGTGCTCTATCTGGACAAGAACATCACCGACACGCTCTACACCGCCGACACCCTGCGGCTGCAGGTGGGAACCTTCCGGATCGACTCCACGTCGCACACGATCTACGACATCAAAGCCCAGCGCACGCTGCCCTTCCGCTACGGCGAAATCAGCGGCTACGTCCTCTGGAGCCTGCTGGGACTGGTCATTCTGGCCGGCGCGATCTACGCAGGCCGCCGCCTGATGGCCCGCTACGCCCGCAAGGTGCGCGACATCTTCCGTCCCGCACCGCCCCTGCCGCCCCACATCGCGGCCATCCAAGCGCTCGAAACGCTCCACAACCAGAAACTCTGGCAGAGCGGACGCCACAAACAGTATTACTCGGGCCTGACGGACATCCTGCGTACTTATCTGGCCGGACGATACGGCTTCGGCGCGATGGAGATGACCTCCGACGAAATTCTCGCGGCAGTCCGCCGTTACGACCTGCCGCAGAAATGCGTCATGGACCTGCAGGCGATCCTCCGGGACGCCGACTTGGTGAAATTCGCCAAAGCCCAGCCCGAAGGGACGACCAACGAAGACAACTACCTGAACGCCTACTATTTCGTCGAGGAGACCAAGCCTGCGGAAATCGCGGAGGAGGGCCCCGAACAGGACGACACCCAATAGCATCCGACACGCCATGCCAAACAGAATCCTACTGATATTCATCACCCTGTTGCTCGGAATCGGCAGCGCCTCGGCCCAGAAATACCCCGAGCGCAGCCTCGTGCGCAAGGGCAACCGGGATTTCGCGAAGGAGCGGTACGACCGCAGCATCGAACGCTACACGCAGGCGCTCGAAGCGGCCCCCGAAAACTTCGAGGCCGCCTACAACCTGGGGGGCGCCCTCTACCGTACCGAAAAATACGAGGAGGCGGCCAAGATGCTCGAACGCATCGCCGCAGACTCCACCCGCACCGACCAGGAACGGGCCGAGGCTTTCTACAACCTCGGCAACGCCCAATTCAAACAGGAAAAATACCCGGAAGCGCTCGAAAGCTACAAGAACTCCCTGCGGATGAATCCTGCCGACCAGGAGGCCAAGTACAACTACGCCTACACCAAGCGACTGCTGCAAAAACAGCAGAACGAGGATCAAAACAAAGATCAGAACAAGGACCAGCAGAACAGCGGCGGTCAGGATCAGAATCAAGACAAAAACAAGGATAATAATTCGGACAAAGACCGGCAGCAGGACAAGGGCGGCGAGCAACAGGATCAACAAGACCGGCAGAACGGTCAGAATGATCCCGACAAGAACGGACAAAATCCCGACGAACAGCCGCAGGATTCCGACAAGCCGGACAGCGACGACCGGCAGCCCGGCCAACCCCGCGAAAACGGCATCTCCCCGGAAGAACAGGAACGGATGCTGGATGCGATCCAGGCCCAGGAGGACAAGACCCAGGAGAAACTCAAGGAGAAAGCCGGGGTCGTGGTACGCGGCAATAAAAACTGGTAACGAATCAATTCTGAAACGGCTATGCAATTCGCCTCTCCATACTTTTTGTGGCTGCTCGCGGTCATTCCGCTCATGGTGGTCTATTACGTCTGGCGGACCCGTCAGGGCGGCGCTTCGATCCAAGTATCGACCATCGACGGTGTCGCCGAAGCACCGCGCACCGTACGTTATTACCTGCGGCATCTGCCTTTCGCGCTGCGCTGCGCGGCCGTCGCGCTCCTCATCGTAGCGCTGGCCCGCCCCCAATCGGTCGATGAAGGCTCGACGAGCAACACCGAAGGCATCGACATCGTGCTGGCGATCGATATTTCGACCTCGATGCTGGCCCAGGACCTCCAGCCCGACCGCATCCAGGCAGCCAAGCAGGTCGCCGGCAACTTCATCACCGACCGCCCCGGAGACCGCATCGGACTGGTGGCCTTCGCGGGCGAAGCCTTCACCCAAAGCCCGCTGACGACCGATCAGGGGACGCTGCAAACCCTGCTGGGACGCCTGCGCAGCGGCGTGGTGGAGGACGGCACGGCCATCGGCAACGGACTGGCGACGGCAATCAACCGCCTGCGCGAGAGCAACGCCAAAAGCAAGGTCATCATCCTGCTGACCGACGGAGAGAACAACCGGGGCGAAATCGCCCCCCTCACGGCTGCGGAGATCGCCCGCGACCAGGGCATCCGCGTCTATACGATCGGTGTCGGCACACACGGCACGGCCCCCTATCCGACGGTGGACTTCTTCGGGAACCCGACCGTCGTGCAGGCCAAGGTGCAAATCGACGAAAAGATACTCGGCGAGATCGCCGATCTCACGGGCGGCCGTTACTTCCGTGCCACGGACAACGCCAAACTACAGTCCATCTACGACGAAATCAACCAGCTCGAAAAGAGCAAGGTCGAAATATCGCAATACACCACCTACACCGAGGAGTACCTCCGCTGGGCAGCGGCGGCTCTGGCCCTGCTGCTCGTGGAATTCCTGCTGCGTACCCTCTGGTTAAAATCCCTGCCGTAATGTTCAGATTCGCATATCCCGAATACCTCTGGCTGCTGTGGCTCCTCCCGCTGCTCGTCGCCGTATGGGTGGCGGCCGGACAGCTCGCACGCCGACGCCTCAACCGTTTCGGCCGGCTCGAAACCATCCGTCCGCTCATGCCCGACGCTTCTACGGGGCGCCGGCGTCTGAAATTCATCCTGTTCCTCACGGCATTCGCCCTGCTCACCCTGGCGCTCGCACGGCCGCAACTGGGTTCGAAACTCCGCGAGGTGGAGAGCCGGGGTATCGAGATGATGCTCGTGGTCGATGTTTCGAACTCGATGCTCGCCGAGGATTTCCAGCCCAACCGCCTCGAACGCACCAAATACGCCATCGACAAGCTCTTCGACGGGCTCAAGCAGGACCGCGTGGGACTGGTCGTCTTCGCGGGCGACGCCGTAGTGCAGCTGCCGATCACCTCGGACTACCGCATGGCCAAAGCCTTCGCCCGCAGAATATCCCCTTCGATGGTTTCGGTGCAGGGCACCGACATCGGTCAGGCCCTCTCGCTGGCCACCATGTCCTTCTCGGAAAAGGGAGATAACCCCGCAGGGCGGGTCATCGTGCTCATCACCGACGGCGAAGGACACGACACGGGCGCCATCGAAGCAGCCGAACGGGCCGCCGAACAGGGCATCCGCATCTTCACCATCGGCATCGGCACGCCGGAAGGCGCTCCGATCCAGATCGGCGGCGAGTTCATCAAGGACGACAAGGGAGAGATGGTCGTATCGAAACTGGGCGAACCCCTGCTCGAAAAGATCGCACAGGCGACCGACGGCGCCTACATCCGCTCGACCAACCAGTCGATCGGGCTGGACGAAATCGTACGCACGATCAACAATATGGAAAAAGGCGACCTGGCGGCCCTCCGCTTCGAGGAGTTCAACGAACAGTTCCAATACCTGATCGGAGCGGGGCTCGTCCTGCTCCTGCTGGAGTTCCTGCTGCTCGACCGCCGCAACCCGCTGCTCCGGCGTTTCAACATCTTCGGGACGGACACCGGAAAATAAAAGACAGTGATTCGGCGTTAAGGGAACAGCAGTCGTATCACCCCGCGATCGGATGGCTCTGCGCCATCTCCCAATGGTTAGCGGCCAACAGCGCCGTCATCACGGCGACGAAAAGCAGCAACCAGTCCACCTCCCGGTTGCGGCATATCCGGACCAAAAACAATCCCAAGGCCCCGAGCGCAAGCAAACCGTCGCCACACATCGCCACCCAGATCGAAACTTCCCAAGAGATGACCTGGGAAACAAGCAGCTCGATCCCGATCACAACCGCCAAAGCCCACAGCAACCGCTCAGAAGTGAATATCCGCCCGGGGACCGGATCGCATCGCACGATCCGACAGCGGTCTCCCAGAAAATGTCTCCAATTCGAATCACTATTTTGCATACTTCACACAAATATCAAAAGTTCGGGCAGCACCGTCCATGCAACTCTTCAAAGCAACGGTATTTCCAACGAGGGATACCGCAGCAGCTGGTACAGCGCTTCCCCCGGATAAGACCGAAACGGCAGTCACCACAGCCATAGTTATCTGATAATCCCTTTTACAGCGTTTTATATCACTATTATATTGGTCGTAACATTGATCAACTCCCCCTCGGCTTTCAAATTCCACCAAAGAATTTTGTACCAATGGATAAACAACGGCTATTGCAACCTGTTCATTCGGCAATAAAATAGTGTTTGTAAGAATTTGATTTAAATCATCATCAAATTCTTCATCAACCAACCAACGATAAATAATTTGGTAAAAACCAGAAGAAGCATTTTCTTCAATCCAATTCAAATAATCATAAAAATCCGGTTCATAATCAGAACGAGTATAAATATCCGTACAATAATCAAAATTATTTTGAAAATCACATCGAATAGATAAATCTTTTAACCAATTATCTAAAATTACAGCATCTTCTTCAGACAGATATTCTCCAACTTTTGATCGAGACAATACAAAATTACTTAACCGACCAATCTCCTGCGAGAAATTATCTTTCTTTTCAGTACCATTCTGGACATCTACAACCTGGCATGATGACAATTCAAAATAGATATTAAAATACATATATTTTTCATAAAATCATCTTTTATATAAAACAATTAAACAAATTAAATGAATATGTATAAATCCTATCATTATGCCATTCGTTTTCTAATTACTTATATTATCTATGGTATCAATTGATGGCAAGTCACTATTGACACCGTTGCGATAATCATTATTCAGAACTTTTACTATACTCATAAATAAACTTCGCATTTTTTGTCCTAATAGCGGAGACCCGACATATACTACCTTATTATTTGAATCCAACAAAAATGCATTATATTCTTTATTTATAGGCAAAAGATTATTTTCTTCAAACTCCCCCTCCTTATCGCATAATACAGGAAATATAAAATGCTCTGAATTTAAACTATGAAAAAACAAAGAGTCGTATCTATTCGCCTTAATAATAAAGACTATTTCAAGTGAGGGTCCCACTAATTCTACACTATCTATTATTTTCCCCCAATGATGCAAGCCTTTTAATGAACATGGCGCACATGTTCCACTACTATAATATACAACAAGTTTAGGTGCTAAATTTTCTATGTTTATTACCGTATCACGACCTTCTATTTTCCATGTCGCATGACCAGGTAAAATAAGATTTTGGCCATAAATATCTCTTAAATTTTTTGTTTTTCTATTTTCCAAATCACATGAAAAACCAACAAAAAGCAATAAAAACACAACTAATATATTCCTTATCATCTCCTATTTTACTTAATTTATACACAACAACCCATCGCAATTATAATAATTTTCAAACAAACAAACAATAAGCCCATTATTTTTTCTATTATTATAGAATAATTGCAATCTGAAGGAAAACCTCTTTCCCGCACGACAAGCCGCAACCTGCACCAAATCGGATAACCTTGTCGCCGGCAGCCGATCAAAAGCGGCAGACGTATTCCCTGCAAAATTTTCCCTTGTCCCGACTGCATCCCGAATATTTTCGCGTGATAAAACATGAATAAATTTACTTTTATCCCCGACTTATTCATACCTTTGCCCCGCAGGTCCGCTCCATCGCCGCCTGGCAACAGGGGGAGGAAAGTCCGGGCAACGCAGAGCGCCACGCAAGCTAACGGCTTGATATCCGTGAGGGTATAGCAAGTGTAACAGAAAATAACCGCCCCGCAGGGGTAAGGGTGAAAAGGCGGGGTAAGAGCCCACCGCGAAGGTAGCGATACGCTTCGGACAGTACATCTCGTGGGTTGCAAGACCATGTATACCGGCAATCAAGGGTTGCTCGTCCAATGCCGGGGGGTAGGTTGCTTGAGGCGCCGGGAGACCGGCGTCCTAGATAAATGATGGGGACTCCGGGCAACCGGAGCACAGAACCCGGCTTACAGGACCTGCAAAATCGAAAGGCTGCCCGTCAATGGGCAGCCTTTTTCGCAATCACTCTCCCGCGACAATCCTCCACGATAAAAAAGATACGCAAGTCGCCATACTCGTCCCGGGCGCACTCGGCTTTCACCGCAACGGCCCGACGATGCGCGGCCGGGCACTCGACTGCTGCCGCAACCGGGGCCGAGCCGGTACAAATCCCGGAACCCCGGAACGCCCATCAGAAACAGGGACGGCGGCATTGCGGACCGGACAAGCCATAACGCTATACTTTTCCCGGCAGCTACCTTCATCGACCACCCGGCTGTTTCCGGGGCACCCCGCTCCTGCGGCTCTCCGAGGCCGCTTTTTATTCCGCCCCTTTTTTTCCGGCCGTTTTTATTGTTATTTCAATAACAAATGATTATATTTAACCATCCGATCCCGAAAGAAGCTCCGTTTCCGGGATATTTTTCGGCAGGCAGGAGCGAACAAACCTGAAAAATCAAACTCTAAACGACCGGAAAACATGGCAAAAATAAACACTCCGGAGGAATTGCGCCTCATGCGCGAAAAACTGCGTGCCGACCTCGAGATCCGGGAAAACAGCAACACGCCCGACGAGCTGCCCCAGATCCGGGTTTCGATGGACGAATGCGGCATCGCCGCCGGAGCCAAAGCGGTCCTCGCAACATTCGTCGAAGAACTGGCCGCCCGTCGCATCCGGGGCATCGTAACCCAGACCGGCTGCGCCGGACACTGCAAGGACGAACCCACCGTCGAAATCACGATGCCGGGCCGCAGGCCGGTTCTTTACGGCCATGTCACTCCCGAGCGCGTCGCGGAGATCGTCGAGCGGCAAATCGTCCGGGGCGAACCGGCCGAAGGCCTGATCGAAGCATGAACAGCGTCCGGCAATCCGAAAATTTTCGGAAAGAGGCGACAGGTCCGACCGTCGAGCCGGGCATCTGAAACGAAGGAAAACGATCCGAATCTTTAACAAGCATCCAACCCGATGGCAAAAATCAACAACTACATCCTGGTATGCGGCGGCACGGGATGCCGGGCATCGCGGAGCGAGGAGATCATCGCGGCCCTGCACCGGGCGCTCGACCGAACGGGAGAGTCCGAACGCACACGGGTGATCCGCACCGGCTGCTTCGGCTTCTGCGAGCAGGGGCCGATCGTCAAGATGATCCCCGACAACACCTTCTACGTTTCGGTCAAACCCGAAGACGCCGAAGAGATCGTCCGGGAGCATGTCGTCAAAGGCCGCAAGGTAGAGCGGTTGCTCTACACGGCCCCCGACACGGGGCAGCACGTACCCGACAGCAAGCATATGAAGTTCTACAAGCCGCAGCTGCGCATCGCCCTGCGGAACTGCGGGTTCATCGACCCCGAGAACATCGGCGAATACATCGCCCGCGACGGCTACGCAGCCCTGGCTAAAGTGCTCGGCATGCAGCCCGACCGGGTATTGCAGGAGATCATCGACTCCGGCCTGCGGGGACGCGGCGGAGGCGGTTTCCCCACCGGCCTGAAGTGGAAGATCACGCGCGATGCGAAAGCCGACCGCAAATACGTGGTCTGCAACGCCGACGAAGGCGATCCGGGTGCGTTCATGGACCGTTCGATCCTCGAAGGCGACCCCCACTCGATCCTCGAAGCGATGGCCATCAACGGCTACTGCACGGGCGCCTCGCACGGACTGATCTACATCCGCGCCGAATACCCGCTGGCCATCGAACGGCTCAGGCGAGCCATCGAACAGGCGCGGGAATACGGGCTGCTGGGCGACGACATCCTGGGCTCGGGCTTCTCGTTCGACATCGAGCTGCGCTACGGCGCGGGCGCCTTCGTCTGCGGCGAGGAGACGGCGCTGATTCATTCGATGGAAGGCAGACGCGGCGAGCCGACCGTGAAACCCCCGTACCCGAGCGAATCGGGCTACAAGGGCTACCCGACCAACGTGAACAACGTCGAAACCTACGCCAACATTCCGCCCATCATCCTGCGGGGCGCCGAATGGTTCTCCTCGATCGGCACCGAAAAGAGCAAGGGCACCAAAGTCTTCGCCCTGGCGGGCAAGGTCAATAACGTCGGCCTGATCGAAGTGCCGATGGGCACCACACTGCGCGAAGTGATCTTCGAAATCGGCGGCGGCATCAAGAACGGCAAGAAGTTCAAGGCCGTGCAGACGGGCGGCCCGTCGGGCGGCTGCCTCACGGAGAAGCACCTCGACACCCCGATCGACTACGACAACCTGCTGGCAAGCGGATCGATGATGGGTTCGGGCGGCATGATCGTCATGGACGAAGACGACTGCATGGTGTCGGTGGCCAAATTCTACCTCGAATTCACCGTCGATGAGTCGTGCGGCAAGTGCACGCCCTGCCGCATCGGAAACAAACGCCTGCTGGAGATTCTCGACCGGATCACCAGGGGACTGGGCAGGGACGAAGACCTCGACGAATTGCAGAACCTCGCCCGCGTAATCCGCGACTCGTCGCTCTGCGCCCTGGGGCAGACGGCCCCCAATCCAGTGCTTTCGACCCTGGAAAACTTCTGGGACGAATACGTGGCCCACGTGCGGGACCACCACTGTACGGCCCACCGCTGCCGCGACCTGATGAGTTTCGTGATCGACCCCAAAGTTTGCAAAGGTTGCTCCCTCTGTGCTCGCATGTGTCCGCCGGGAGCCATCAGCGGCATCCCCAAACAACCCTACGCCATCGACCAGGCCCGCTGCATCAAGTGCGGCACCTGCCTCGAAAAATGCAAGTTCGGCGCAATCAGCATCCGCTAACCACTCCTCCAAGACAAATCCGCATGGAAACGATAAAACTAACCATCGACAACCGAACCGCAGAGGTCGCCCCGGGCACCAACCTGGTCGAAGCGGCCGCTTCGATCGGCATCAAAATTCCGACGCTCTGCTACCTCAACCTGCACGAGCTGGACTGCAAGAACGACCCCGGTGTCTGCCGCATCTGCGTCGTAGAGGTCGAAGGACGCAAAAACCTGGCTCCGGCCTGCAAAACCGTCTGCACGGAGGGGATGGTCGTCCGCACCCACACACCCCGCGTCATCAACGCCCGGCAGACCATTCTGGAGCTGATCCTCTCGGACCACCCCAACGAATGCCTCACCTGCTCGAAGAACGGCTATTGCAGCCTGCAAACCATGGCCAAAGACCTCGGCATCCGCGAGGCCAAGTACAAGGGAGAAACCACCAAGCCGATGATGGACCTCTCGCCGTCGGTGGTGCGCAACATGGAAAAGTGCATCCTCTGCCGCCGCTGCGAAACGGTCTGCAACCAAGTCCAGACCGTCGGCGCCCTGTCGGTCGTAGGCCGGGGATTCACTTCGGTCCTCTGCACGGCCTTCAACGATCCGATCCTGACGACCAACTGCGTCAATTGCGGCCAATGCGTAGCCGTCTGTCCGACCAGCGCCCTCTCGGAAAACAGCAACATCCGGGAGGTGATGCAGGCGCTCGCCGATCCCGGCAAGACGGTCGTGGTACAGACCGCCCCCGCCGTGCGCGTAGCCCTCGGCCAGGATTTCGGACTCGAAGGCCGGAGCGTCACGGGCAAGATGACCACAGCGCTGCGTCGGTTGGGCTTCGACTACGTTTTCGACACCGACTTCGCCGCCGACCTGACGATCATGGAGGAGGGCACCGAGCTGCTCCAGCGCCTGAACAAGTATCTCGCGGGCGACCGGACGGTCAAAATCCCCCTGATGACCTCCTGCTGTCCGGGCTGGGTGTCGTTCATGGAGAAGCATTTCCCCGAACTGGGCGAGAACCTCTCGACGGCCAAGTCGCCGCAACAGATGTTCGGCGCGATCGCCAAAAACTACCTGGCGCCCAAGCTGGGCATCGACCGCCGGAATTTCATCGTCGTATCGGTCATGCCCTGCGTGGCGAAGAAATCGGAAGCCGCACGCCCCGAATTCGGCAAAGACGGCGATCCGGACGTGAACATTTCGATCACCACGCGCGAACTGGCCCACATGATCCGCTTCGCCAACATGAACTTCGACGAACTGGAGGAGAGCGATTTCGACCGTCCGCTGGGCGGATCGACCGGTGCAGGCGTCATCTTCGGCACCACAGGCGGCGTGATCGAGGCAGCCGTGCGTACGGCATACGAAATACAAACGAAAAAACCGCTTCCGAAACTCGACTTCACCGAACTGCGCGGACTGGCGGGAATCCGTTCGGCGACGATCGACTTCGACGGCGTACCCGTCAAAATCGGCATCGCACACGGGCTGGGCAACGCCCGCAGGCTGGTCGAAGAGATCCGCACCGGCCGATCGCCCTACCACGCCATCGAAATCATGGCCTGTCCCGGCGGCTGCATCAACGGCGGCGGGCAACCCTATCACCGGGGCAACGAAGAGCTTCTGAAGCGGCGTGCCGAGGCCCTCTACGCCGAAGACGCCGCCAAACCGCTGCGCAAGTCGCACGAGAATCCCGACATTCAGGCACTCTACGAAGAGTTCCTCGGCGAACCCTGCGGACCGCTTTCGCACGAACTGCTCCACACCCGTTATTACGACCGCAAACCGGTCGTGGAACCCAAGAAATAAGACGTTATGGAAAAAATATGCCTCTCCCAACGGAGAATCGACGAGATAAAGAACGTCTGCCGAAAGTACGGCAACGACCCGGGCGAACTGATCAACATCCTGCACGGCGTGCAGGACACGCTGGGCTATCTGCCCAAAGAGGTACAGGAGCTCATCGCCCTGGAGTTGGGCATCTCGGCCGCACGGGTCTACGGCGTGGTGTCGTTCTATTCGTTCTTCACGATGAAGCCCAAAGGCAAATACCCGATTTCGGTCTGCATGGGCACGGCCTGCTACGTCCGGGGCGGCGAGAAGGTGCTCGACGAATTCCGACGCCAGCTCGGCATCGAGGTCGGCGGCACGACCCCCGACGGGCTCTTCTCGCTCGATTCGCTGCGGTGCGTGGGTGCCTGCGGACTCGCTCCGGTCGTGATGATCGGACCCCGGGTCTATGGACGGCTCAAGGTGACCGATGTCAAAGGTATCCTCGACGAAATCCAGGCCCTCGAAAAAGAGATCTGACGACGCGGTATTACGTTAAATAAAAAAGACCGGGCCTGCACAGAAATACAGGCCCGGTTCGTTCCCTCCGGAACAAAAGCCGCCTCGCCGACAATCGGTTCCACCAGTCCGAACGAAGGCCCCTGCAACGATCCGCAGAGCCTGGATGATCGAAAACAGGCATTTTTTCCCGCCATAAAATGCACCGGAACCCCCGCTCCGACATCTGCAAGCCGACAGGGGCTATGCTCGAACCGGGAAAAACACGCACTCCGTCACAAAAGATTTCGCGGAAAAGTCGTCAAACCGGATAATTTGGCGTACCTTTGCCCGACAAATCATCATAAATGAATCAATTAGAAGAATTTAAGGCTTTAGGACTGTCCGACGATATACTTACTGCCATTGCCAAAAAAGGGTTCGAAACCCCCTCGGCCATTCAGAGCCTCACCATTCCCCACCTGCTCACCACCGACAAAGACATCATCGCACAAGCACAGACCGGCACGGGTAAAACCGCCGCTTTCGGCCTGCCGATTATCCAGATGCTGACTTCCCGACGGAATATTCCGCAGGCCATCGTCCTCGTTCCGACGCGCGAATTGGCCCTGCAGGTGACGCAGGAACTCATTTCGTTCAATACCCACGACCTTTCGATCGCCCCGATCTACGGCGGCGCCTCGATGACCGAACAGCTGCGACGCTTGAAAAAAGGTATCGACATCGTCGTCGGCACGCCGGGCCGCATTCTCGACCACATCCGCCGGGGCACGCTCGACCTCTCGGCGATCGCCTACCTGGTGCTCGACGAGGCGGACGAAATGCTCAACATGGGTTTCATCGAGGATATCGAAGAGATCATGCACGCCATGACCGGCCCCAAACGCGTGCTGCTCTTCTCGGCCACGATGCCCGACCGCATCGCGGCGCTGGCCCGCAACTACATGCACGAACCCGATATCCTGAAGGTCGAATCGCAGCACGTCACGACCGACCTGACGAACCAGATCTATTTCGAGGTGCGCGAAGGCGACAAGTTCGACGCCCTGACCCGCATCATCGACGTCGAACCCGAGTTCTACGGCATCGTCTTCTCCCGCACCCGAACGGGCGCGGACGAGATCGTGGCCAAACTCCTGGAACGCGGCTATGCGGCCGAAGTCCTTCACGGCGACATTTCGCAGGCCCAGCGCGAGAAGATCCTGGGCAAATTCAAGAAAAAACAGGTCAATATCCTGGTGGCTACGGACGTGGCGGCCCGGGGCATCGACGTAAGCAACCTCACGCACGTAATCAACTACTCGCTGCCGCAGGATTCCGACAGCTACGTCCACCGCATCGGACGCACGGGCCGCGCCGGCAACCAGGGAACGGCCATCACCTTCATCTCACCCTCCGAGATGCGGAAGTTCGGATTCCTGAAGCGGACGATCAAGGCCGACATCAAGCTGGAACAGCTCCCCACACCGGCCGACATCATCGCCACCAAGCGCAACAAGATCAAGGAAGATCTGGACGCCATCGTCGAGAGCGAAAGTTACGGCGAATGTACGGGGATGGCCGCCGAACTACTGGAGAGTTATCCGCCCGAAGTGGCCTTGAGCGCCCTGCTGCGCCTGGCCTTCAAGAACGAGCTGAGCGAGAGCAGCTACCCCGAAATCCGTTCGATCGACGTCGATCGCAAGGGCAAGGCCCGGATTTTCCTCGCTTTCGGTGCCCGCGACGGCTACGACACCCGCAAAACGGTCCGGCTCCTCAAACAGGAGTGCGGACTCTCCGACCACGACATCGACGACGTACGGGTCATGGAGGACTTCTCGTTCGCAACGGTTCCCTTCGACCAAGCCGAAAAAGTCGTCAGGGCTTTGAATAAGCTCTCGCACGGACGTCCCATCGCGGAAATATCGAAAGACAGCCCTTCGGCCCGCACATCCGGCGGAAGACAATCCCACCGCCGCAGGGAGTCCGACACCCGATCCGGACGCAAAACCGACAGGAAGCCCGAAAGCAAAGACACCTCCGTGCAGGAGGCACTCGGCGCACCCGACGATCGGAACGGACATCGGAAATCCGTCCGCAGCCCAAAAACGTCCGGCACGAAAGCCGGGAAGAAACCCGTAACGACCGCCAAAGCGGGCAGCAAAACGTACACACCGGAGAAAACCGCCGCGAAGAGAACTCCCGAGCTCCCCGAAAACTGGTTCGAAAAGTGGTTCGGCCAGCGGCAACCCGCCCGCAACAAAAAAGGGCCGAACCGGACCCCGAAGCGAAAAAACAGAGATTAAACATCAAACCGGCTCCCCGGCCGAGGCGGGTCGTTCGTCCGCAGGAGATTTGGCGATCGTGAAGCTGAAGGTCGCCCCTTCGCCATAAACCGACTCCACGGTCATCTCGCCGCCGTTGCGATGCACCAGGTCCAGGCAAAGCTGCAACCCCAGTCCCGACCCCTCCTCTTTTCCGGTCCCGTAAGTGGTGAAATACATCGCAGGATCGAGCACTTTATTCAGGTCTTCGGGCTTGATGCCGACTCCGAAATCACGCACCCGGACAACGGCGTGGGTCGGGGTTTCGGCCGTGGAAACGATAATCTTCCCTCCTCCTTCCGGGCTGTATTTGATCGCATTGCTCAACAAGTTGCGGACGATCGTCTTGACCATATCGACATCGCACCGCACGTGAATCGGCGCGGGAATGTCGTATTCGACGACAATTCCTTTGGTCCGGGCCACCGACTCCGAAATTTTCGAGGAAAAGAGTACGACTTCGGCCAGATCGACATCCTGATACACCGTATGCATCCTCCCGGTCTGACACTTCGTCCACTTGAGCAGGTTGTCGAGCAGCGAAAAGGTGTCTTCGGCAATGTCGTTGCCCATGCGAAGCATATCGAGGTTCCCGGCTCCGATCCGCTCCGCATCCAGGCTGTCGAGCAGGGTGTTGAACAGCATCTTGAGGCTTCCGATCGGAGAGCGCAGGTCATGGGCGATCACCGAATACATCTTGTCGCGGCTGGCCAGGGTCGCCTGCAGCTCCTCGTTCTGCCGCACGATGACGCGCTGCGCCTCTGCAATAAACATATGATGCGCCACCCGCGTAATCAGCTCCTCGTGATTGAAAGGCTTCGACACGTAATCGCTGGCCCCCATCTTGAACCCTTTGACAATGTTTTCCGAATCGTGGAGCGCCGAGAGAAAAATCACGGGAATCCGGCAGAATCGCTCGTCGGCCTTGAGCCGCTCGATCACCTCATAACCGTTCATGTCCGGCATCATGATATCCAGCAGAATCAGGTCCGGAGATTCGCTTTCGACCTTTTCGAGCGCTTCGCGGCCACCTGTCGCAGTCACGATCCTGTATCCCGCCTTTCCAAGTATGGTTTTCAGCAACAGGACGTTGGTCGCAATATCATCGACGACAAGAATCTTATAATTTTCAGGATTGACCGAGAGATTTTCCATAAAACAGACCTTGTGACACACAAGCGAGGTAGATAACCGCTAACAGATTTCATCGGAGTACGAAGAAATTTTCCGAAACGGCAACCGTATCGAAGGCAAGGAACGACAGCCGACTATGGCCGAAAAACAGCGCGTATCCCGACGCGGAACCGAATTTACACGGACGATCTGCACCCGATTCGGAGGCGATTCACTTCAAGAACTTTTCGATGCGGACCTTCAGTTCCATCGGGTTGAAGGGTTTGACGATATAGTCTTCAGCTCCGTCCTGCAACAACTGAATACGCTCCGAAGTACTGTCTTCGCTCGATAACATAACCATCCGGATATGCCGGAACCGCTCGTCACTCTTGACGGCATGGAGAAATTCATCTCCCCGCATGTCGGGCATACGGATATCCGAAATAATCAGATCGGGCAAATCTCCGGCCTCCATCTGCTCGAGTACAGGCTTCGGACTGTCGAAATAGCGACAGTCGTAGTCCCGCCCCAGGCAGGCCATGATGATTTTGCCGATCATGTCCTTGTCATCGACAACGAATATCTTTTGCTTGTCCATATTTTCAACACTTTAATACGTCTGAAGAACACAAATTTCGTACAAATAGTCACTTTTTTGTCACAATCGAAATAATTGTGTCTAAAATCGGTTCCAAATGTATAAAGAATATACACAAAAACGACAAAAATTTGTCGTTTTCATAGCTGTTTCCTCCGAATACCGGTGCATACAACCGCAAAATAACCGTCTGAAAATCATATATCCTTGTATGAAAGTCGGATCGCTGCATATGGGACTAACCGACAAAACGGTCCTGCTCAGCCTATGCTGCCCGGTAAAAAATAAACTGCAACAAAGAGAGAGTAGTAGAATGGATACGGAGGAATCAATGGGAAATCATAATTTTCATCCATAACCTCATAACCGGCTAATCGAAAACGACCGGCAACCATTCCTCGAAAAAATACATATTAGAAAAAATACATATTATTTATACAACACAAAAACCCGCGTTGCAGCTATCTGCAACGCGGGTTTGGTGAGGTCTGAAGCACCCACTAAATTAGGCCGTTCAACGTATGTGCTGCATCCTTTTGATGCATTCGGGTTCGGAATTATCCCTTTTAGTATTGTAATGGTCTTGTTGGTCCGCGCTGGGTGAGTTGCTGCATTCAATTCCTGCACCTACACCACATTTATTGTTTCAGAGCTACATAGTAAGTGTTGCTATTTGAATCAATACCAGCATTCCACTCATCACAAACTACACTTATAGCATCCCAAATCTCGTCAGCGTTCTCACCCCATTCGTCAATATCGTCTATTGTAATATCAACGCAGAAATACCCTTGTTCATGGTAACATTCATAGGAATACCTCCAATCATTTATGGAAGATTTCAGGTCATTCAAAAAGTCACGTTCCTCTCTATTCATAATAGCTTTAAGCTGTTTGCAGTTATAATTTAGTTTTTTGTCGGATTTTCAGATTCGTCATTAAAAATAACAATACCGTTTTGTCTCAAATAATCTTCAAATATTGAAAACCAAAGGTGCCAGTTGAGTCTTGTAAAATCTATATCTCTATAAAGGGTATATCCGACACTCTCTTTAAGTCTCGCATGCAGTTTTTCTCTTTCTTCCTCCAACGAATTATCCGTTAACAATTTATATAAAAACTTTTGGACCTCGATACACTTACTCAGATGTTCTGTTGAGATATTATCCAATTGAGGCTCACCAAAAAAATCACTATCGATAAAACATCCACCCAATCTATTCGACACATAAACACGCCCAAAATGAGTAAATTCTTTGAATAAACTACTATTTCTCTCGTTGTATGCATTATCTATTTTTTTCTTGTATTCTCGATATTCGTTATATAAACTTAATTTTCGAGGGTCTTTTTTGACGATTTTTTGAGACAGATCATACCCTTGATTTTTCAGCCAAGAACTCAATACAGCGATACGTTGTGTACTATTGCCTGCTTTTTTCAAAGATTTCTCCAGTGTCTTGTTTTCTTTCTTCTGATTCTTATCGATTAACGACCTTATGACCGTTTGCTGCAAATCAATATAATCCATAATTCTTTTTGCATATACATCTATCGGATGAAACACAGCATCAATATAATTTGTAGAGGGTTTTGAAGATAACGATAATAAATCTTTGCAACTCCATACTACGGTTTTACATATATAGGGATAATCTTCCGCATAAGAACCCATCCGTTCTTTCTGATCGATCAATTTGTATTTCTGGTTACGAGATTCCGCCAAAGCATTATTCTTTGCGATATAAGCTGCCAATATTTGTCGTTCGTGCTTTTGTTTGGCCTCTTTTTCTTCTTTTAGGCGACGGGGTTTCAATATTTTCTCTTGATATATCACACTGTCCAATGCGTGACGACTTTCCTCTATTTTATGCTGTACAGAACTAAAATCATCTTCTGTTTTCGCATAGACAATCTCTCTTACATATCTTTTTTCTTCATTATTATCATATTTCACGGTCCAATTCCCTTTTGCGTCATACTCATATCTATAAGTATTTTCATCTTTATGTTGCTCCTTAGAATATTGATTTTCCAAATTTGCCACAATAGAACCATCCGGCCGTTGAGAATAAACAATAGCCTTTTGCGGTTTTTTAATAACACTGCCGCTATGTGAACTCACGCACATAAGGTCACCATATTTATTGTATGTAAAATATGATGAAAAGCCGAGACCACCATTTGACGCTCCCAAAAACACCGACATTTTGACAATGCGACCTGCATTATCAAAATATCCTATGCTGCCGCCGCCTTTTTTTTCTGAAATATAAGATAATTCATTCCCTTTTTTTTCTGCCACACCTGATAGAGTCCCATCTCCTTCATATTGATATTTTTTATATCCGGTCGGTGTATATTCATACCTGTTTTTAGAAATTAAAGATTTATTTTCAAAAACACTTTCGGTTTTTACTCTTCCGGAATCGTCATAAGTATACAATTTCAATTTGAGAGTGTCATATACAACAGCAGATTCTGTAGCTTTTGGTGTGGTTGTAATTTCTTTTATTATTTTACCTTCATCTGTATAAAGATAAGCCGTTTCTATACGTCCTTTGTAATCAATTTGTCTTTCATGGATAATATTGCCTTGCTTGTCGAAATACGATACCGTTTCTTCGTCCCGGAGTTTTAACTCGGAAACCTCGCCAAAATTATAAATCTCATCATAGGCTTTGGTTGTCATCATGACTACTTGCCCTTTGGGTTTGTCATTTGAAATTTGCGCCCAACTCAGTTCCCCTACAAATAGTAAGAGAATAAAACATAAATGTTTTTTCATGTAAATAAATAATTTTATGAATATTATTAAACAAAAAGTGCGGAACCTGCTGTCTTCCATACAAACAACAGGCACCGCCAAGCGCCTCGTACACATACGGATAAACAAGCAGTCCGCACCCGTAATCAGATATGCGAACCGTGCTTATTCTTCCCTCGTGTACTTTCGGCTTTTCTCGGAAAAGCCAAAACAAAATTGGCGGTTTTGTTGTTCGGGGAATCCTAAGATTCACGTTATAGTATTTCGCAAGCCCCTTGCAGACTTGCATAACAAAGGTACTAATTCCGCACGAATCTCCAAGGGTTTGGACTGCTTTTTATCCTATCACAAAAGTAATGCAACGTGACAGTTGCACCAAATTCATTACGGTACATTACGGTACAAGGCTCTCTGGCTACCTCTTTGGGCGATTTTTCGTACCTTTGCACGCGCCATGAAATATTCAGAGGAACAAATCGACCTATTGAGGCGTACCATTATCGAACGGTTCGGGCGCACGCTCGATTCACCGACAGATTACGACATGTTGTCTGCGGACATTTGGGAATGTACCGGCGAAACGATAAGCTCCGCTACGCTGAAGCGATTGTTCGGCTACCTCAAACCTTCGACGGTACCACGTCCATCAACCCTCTCCGTATTGGCTCGTTATGTCGGTCATACCGGCTGGAGCGACTTCTGCCAGATGCAGCAGACGGTATCTTCGGGAAAGTCCGACTCTGTGCGTGGCCGAAAATATATACGGTGGGGTATCATGGGGATCGGAGTGATTTTCGTATTGAGCATCATTATACTCCTTGTTGAATCGAAACGTAGGGAGCAGATTGTTGTTCCTCAAATAGAGCATATCCATGATACCGTTTATATCGAGCGTATTGTCGAAATCGAGGATACAATGGCCCATATTCTGACCGATGAGCATCGGCGTTACGAGTTGGCTCTCCGCTATTGCGTTGAGAAGGCGAAACAGCAATGCGATTCGGTTCGGGCACGTCGGTCGCAAATGGATATTCTTGCTTACAAGAATTATGTGGATAGCGCCTATTTTACCATTACTTTCGATTATATGGACAAGGTTATCAAACGACGGATGCAGGAGGATTTTCCCGGTGATAGTTTGTTGATTACGTGTTATGGAAACGATATTTTCGCTCAATGCAGAGAAATATGCATCGAATTGATGCGAGAAATCCCGATCGATGAATTAACCGCCGCTGCTCGGAATGTGCAAGGCAGGTAATAATCCACCATAGGTGAATTATTACCCTTTTTTGTCTCCACTGCGGTCTCTTCCCAGCGGAGACTGACATATAGATATATTTCCCCTTTTCGCGGGCTCCGATTGGTCCCCGAAAAGAAAAAGTCCTCGGAAGTTATTAGCTTCTAAGGACTTTCGCATTCAAGTTGAGGTCTGAAGCGGATTCGAACCGCTGTACAAGGTTTTGCAGACCTTTGCCTAGCCACTCGGCCATCAGACCCTGATTCCCTGGATCGGGTTTGCAAATATACGAAGATTTCTCTTTTCTGCAAAACTTCCGGGCAACTTTGCATTTTTATCGGCAAAAACCTATCTTTACAACCGCTAACCGAAGCCCCGAAGCGGGTCCAGAACCTACGGTTTCGACCAAAAGAGGCGGAGCCGAACTCATTCGGGGATTGCCGGATACGGAAAATGAAGCGCGAAATTCCAGACATAGCCCTTACCCTCACGCCGGGAATAGGCCCGAAAGGGGCGGTCCATCTGCTCGACGTATTCGGTTCGGCAGAGGCGGTTTTCTCCGCTTCGGCCGACGAACTCACCGAAAAAGCCCGACTCCGACCGGAACTCGCGCGGGCGATCCTCCAAAAGAAAGCGTTCGCAGACGCAGAGCGCGAAGTCAAACATTGCCGCAAACACGGGATCGAGATCATCGCCTCCACCGACGCACAATACCCGGCCCTGCTGCGCGAAACCGCCGACTACCCGCACGTGCTGTATGTTCTGGGTTCCCCGGAAGCGCTCGGCAAGACGACGCTTACGATGGTCGGCACGCGTCGGATGACTCCGTACGGGCAACAGATGGCAGACCGGCTGATCGGCGAACTGGCAGACCGGGTGCCGGATACGGTGATCGTGAGCGGCCTGGCTTTCGGCATCGACACGGCCTGTCATCGTGCGGCGCTCGCTTTCGGCATGCCGACCGTCGGCATCATCGCCTCGGCCCTTCCCGGCATCACGCCCGCACAGCACACGGCCGTCGCCCGGGATATGATCGAACACGGCGGAGCCGTCGTTTCGGAGCTGCACTCCCAAACCAGGCAGAACGGCAACTTTTACCACTCCCGCAACCGTCTGCTGGCAGGCATAAGCGGCGGTACGGTCGTCGTAGAATCGCCCGCCGAAGGCGGGTCGATGGATACGGCACGGCTGGCGGACGGCTACAACCGCACGCTGATGGCCGTCCCTGGACGCGCGACGGACTTCGCCTCGGCCGGAGCCAATCTGCTGATTCGGACCCAGCGTGCCCAAATGGTATGCACGGGCGAAGATATCGTGCGGGAAATGATGTGGGACCAGAACCGCCCCGGCGATCTGATCGACCGGCCGACAGCGGCTCCCGCAGCACTCACGCGCGACGAAGAGGGGCTGCTGGGTTGCTTCCGCACCGACGACCCGGTCTCCGCGGAAGAGCTGTGCGAGCTCTCGGGGCTCGGATTCGGCGAACTTTCGGCCCTGCTGCTGGGGCTCGAAATGGCCGGAGCCGTCCGACAGCTACCGGGGAACCGATATATGAAACTGATCTGATCCATGTACCCGTCGGAAACAGCCTCTCGAATTCCTGCGGCAAGCGATCATCCGACGCATCCCGACGGGGAACCGCAGTAAAAATTGATATTCGCCGGGAAAATCACTATCTTTACCCTGCAAAATTCACCGACAATATGGCTATCCCGAAATTCGACGCGATAAGAATACAGGCCCTGAAATTGCTCGGCAACGGTCAAACGCTGAAACCGAAAGACTTCTTCCAACCTTTGGCGGAACAGTTCCGTCTGGACGAAAACGACAAGAATGCGATGTACCCCTCGGGCAACGGGTATATTTTCTACGACCGGATCTCCTGGGCGTTGAGCTACCTCTACCTCGCACAACTGGTCGATAAACCCCAGCGCGGGCTTTACCGCATCAACCCGCAGGGGCTGAAGATGCTGTCCGAGCATACGCCGGAAGAGATCAACGATTACGTAGAACAGACGGTACAGGCCCGCACCCCGCGCAAGTCCCGCAGAGCAGGAACCACGACGGAAGCATTGGCTCTCTCCGATACGCCATCAGGGGAACTGACGCCGCAAGAAGCCCTCGAACAGTCGTTCGACAACATCCGTAAATCGGTCTATGCGGAGATTCTGGAAACGATCATCGGCAAATCTCCCCGCGCTTTCGAACGCCTCGTGGTACAACTGCTTCAGGCGATGGGGTATGGCGGAGAAGTAAAAGGTTCGGGGCAAGTCACCCGGGCATCAAAGGACGGGGGCATCGACGGCATTATCAAGGAAGATATCCTGGGTTTCGGCCGGATCTACATCCAGGCCAAACGCTACGGGCTGAATTATGCGGTACAACGCGACGAGGTGCAGAAATTCGTCGGCGCACTCGCCGTCGCGCAATCCCACAAAGGGGTTTTCATCACGACCTCCTATTTTACCAGCGGGGCGATCGACTACGTGAAGGGACTGAACGGAGCGGCGACGATCGTGCTGATCGACGGCAAGCAACTGGCCGAATACATCTACGATTTCGGACTGGGCATGCAATCGGTCAAGACGATTCACATCAAAAAGCCGGACAACGACTTCTGGGACGCGATGGAAGACGACGACAAAAAAACGACCGCATAATTCCGCTTTCACTGCTGCCATGCGCCGCCCCTCTGCGCGACGCTGCTACCTTTACCGACTAAATACCTCTCCGCAATGCCTCTCCCGACAGCACTGATCGACACCCACTCGCATATCTACGCCGAAGAGTTCGACGCCGACCGCGACGAGGCGATCCGCCGCGCCCGCGAAGCCGGGGTGGAGCGGCTGCTGCTGCCGGCGATCGACTCCGAAAGCCACGAGCGCCTCTTCGACACCGTGCGCCGCTATCCGGACCGCTGTATGCCGATGATGGGGCTGCACCCGACCTCCATCAACGACAATCCCCGTTGGCGGGAAGAGCTGGCATTGGTCGAACGCTACCTCTGCTCGCCGCCCGAAGGCGTCGGACGATTCTGCGCCGTGGGCGAAATCGGACTCGACTACTACTGGGACGACCGCTTCAAGACCGAACAGCTCGAGGCATTCACGACACAGTGCCGCCTGGCCGCGACCTATGACCTTCCCGTCGCCATCCATACGCGGGCGGCCTGGGAAGATATGTGCCGCACTGTCGAAACGGAAACGAAGGCCGCCCGCGAAAAAGGGCTGCGCCTGCGGGGTGTTTTCCACGCCTTCGCCGAAGACGCCGACACCTACCGGCAGTTGAAGGAGTGCGGCGACTTCCTGTTCGGCATCGGCGGTGTGGTGACCTTCAAAAAGAGCCGGCTGGCCGATACCGTACGCGAAATGGAGCTCGATGACCTGGTGCTCGAAACCGACTGTCCCTACCTGACGCCGGTTCCCTATCGCGGCCAGCGAAACGAATCCGGATATATTCCTTATATTTGCAACAAAATCGCAGCGCTGAAAGGCACGACACCCGAAGAGGTGGCGGCGGCCACGACCCGCAACGCCCGGCGGATGTTCGGCTTCGACGCGGCGCGACAGACGACAAACGACCATTCAAGCCCTACCGAATCGATATGAAACCTTCGATCCTGATTATCTATACCGGCGGCACGATCGGCATGAAGCCCGACCCGACGACCGGCGCCCTCGTACCGTTCGACTTCAGCGGCATCTTCGAGGAGTTCCCGACCCTCCAAAGCCTGAACATCGGCATCGAGGTATTCACGATGGACCCCGTGATCGACTCATCGAACGTCAGCCCCCGCAACTGGCTCGACCTGGCGGCGATCATCCGCGACAACTACGCCCGCTACGACGGGTTCGTCGTGCTGCACGGCACCGACACGATGTCCTACACCGCTTCGGCCCTGAGCTTCCTGCTCGAAAACCTGGCCAAACCCGTCGTCTTCACCGGCAGCCAGATTCCGATCGGCGTGCTGCGCACCGACGGGCGCGAAAACCTGATGACGGCCATCGAAATCGCTTCGGCCCGCATCGACGGCCGCCCCGCCGTTCCCGAAGTGTCGCTCTATTTCCAGAACTGTCTGTTCCGTGCCAACCGCACGACCAAACGCAGTTCGGAAGACTTGAGCGCCTTCTGGTCGTACAACTATCCGGCCCTGGCCGACGTGGGCGTCAATATCACCTACCACACCGAATACATTCTCCAGCCGGAGCGCTACGACGAACCCCTGCACATCGCCGCCCGCCTGAGCGGAGGTATCGCCGTCGTCAAACTCTTCCCCGGCATCGAGGAACGGACCCTGCGCGCGATGCTCTCGGCCGAAGGGCTCCGGGGCGTCGTGCTCGAAACCTTCGGCGCGGGAAACGCCCCGACCAGCGAATGGTTCATCCGCGTACTCAAAGAGGCGATCGACCGGGGGCTGATCGTCCTCAACGTCACGCAATGCCGGGGCGGTCGGGTCATGATGGAACTCTACGAAACGGGACTCCGCCTGCAACGGATCGGCGTGCTCTGCGGCCATGACATGACCACCGAGGCGGCCGTCGCCAAACTGATGTACGTCCTCGGGCTCGAGTTGCCCCGCGAGCAAACGCTCGACCTGCTCCGCACGCCCCTCAAAGGAGAATTTACCGACTAAAACATTGTGCGTACGAAAATAAATTTGTATATTTCGGAGCTAAAAAACGCATCGACAGGACGCCAGGTAAAAGTACGCGACCTGTTCATGAAGAGATAATACGTTATTTTTCAATTTATTACAAAGAATATTGCTGTCGAAATGAGAAATCGGGACGATTTTTCGAATCGGCAGTCGGATCGCTGAAAAAGCCGGCAAAGATCGGATTCGAACCGTGACGGGCAAGCCAGGATGAAAAAAATTTACATTTTTTGAAATAAAAAACGCAAACGAAAAAACGATCAACTAATCAAAATTTTAATTAAACAACCATGAAAAAACTTTTTTTGATTGTAGCAGTCGCCATCTTCTCGCTTGGTACTGTTAATGCTTTCGCCCAGGAGACGACTACGCCTGCAACCGAGGAAACCGCAGTCGTTGAAGAAACGACTGCGGTCGAGGTTCCAGCTTCGGACACTCAGCTTACCGAAGGCCAGCCGATGCACCAGGTGCTGATGCAGAAGTTCCTCGAAGGCGGTTGGGAGTGGATGCTCCCGGTGCTCCTCTGCTTGGTATTCGGTCTTGCTATCGCCATCGAGCGTATGCTTTACCTGAGCCTTTCGACCATCAACTCCAAGAAACTGATCGCACAGGTCGAGGAAGCGCTGAAAAAGGGCGGTATCGAAGCTGCCAAGGAAGTTTGCCGCAACAAGCGCGGTCCGGTGGCATCGATCTTCTATCAGGGTCTGGACCGTTACAACCAGGGTCTGGACAGCGTCGAAAAAGCCGTCGTTTCCTACGGTTCGGTTCAGACCGGCCGCATGGAGTCGGGCTTGAGCTGGATCGGCCTGTTCATCGCGCTTAGCCCGATGCTCGGATTTATGGGTACCGTCGTGGGTATGATCGAGGCGTTCGATGCCATCCAGGCTGCGGGCGATATCTCTCCGACGCTGGTTGCCGGCGGTATCAAGGTCGCCCTGCTGACCACCCTGATGGGTCTTATCGCTGCGGTTATTCTTCAGTTGTTCTACAACTATATCGTTTCCAAGATTGACTCGCTCGTAAACGATATGGAGGATTCGTCCATCACCCTGATGGATATCCTGACGGCTTACAAGAAATAATTCGCACTTATAAAGACTTTATTCCCTATTATGAAAAAAATATTGAACATATTGCTGGGCGTCGTCCTGCTGATTACGGTGATTCTGACCGTATATGCAGTGGTGGCCGGCGGCAGCAACGAGGCGATCAACCTGAACCTCATCTGGGGCTATATCCTGCTCGCAGGTGCGGTTGCAACAGCATTGTTCACGGCCGTTTGGGGTATGGTCAACAGTTCCAAAGGCATCAAAGGAACGCTGCTTTCGACACTTCTGATCGTCGTCATCGTCGCGGCAGCCTACCTGATCGCCCGCGGACATACGATCGAGATTCCGGACGTCGCGAACGGAGGCTTCTTCCCGCATCCTGAAACCGTTATCACGGAAGCCAGCATTCTGGTAACCTACGTAGCTCTGGGTGCCGCTGTTCTGACAGCTATTTTCACAGAGATATACAAAGCTTTCAAATAGAGTTTGAACGATGCCTATAGATAAAAGAAAAGTACAGGAGATCAATGCCGGTTCAATGGCCGACATCGCTTTCTTGCTGCTCATATTCTTCCTGGTGGCTACGACGATGAACGTCGATACGGGCATCGCCCGTAACCTGCCGCCGATGCCCCCCGAGGATCAAAAGGTCGAGGATATGAAGGTGAAGATACGTAACCTTCTGCCCGTTCTGGTGAACGGCCGCGGCGATATTTTCGTGGGCAGGGCCGGCGAACAGGAGTACGTCGATATCCACCAGTTGAAGGACCGGGCGAAGGACTTCCTCCTCAATGTGATGGACGATCCCAACCTGCCCGAAAAAGAGGTCGAGGAGTTCGAGCTCCCCGACGGCAGCAAATGGAGCTATCCGGTCGGAAAAGGCGTACTCTCGCTGCAAACGACCAAAGATACCCAATACCAGATCTACATCATGGTACAGAACGAGCTGACGCGTGCGATCAACGAAATCCGCGACGAAGTTTCGAGGGATAAATTCCAAATGAAATTCGCGGATCTCGGAGAAGCGGAGCGCGGTATCGTAGCCAAAGTTGTTCCCATGAGTATCTCGGAAGCAGAACCCAGAGATTTAGGAGGAAAAAAGTAGTATGGCAGTAATTAAAAAGAAAGGCAACAAAAGTTTGCCCCCGATCTCTACCGCCTCGCTGCCGGACGTGATTTTCATGATCCTGTTCTTCTTCATGGTATCCACTACCATGCGCGACCAGGAACTTCATGTAAAATACAAACTTCCCAATGCAACCGAGGTACAGAAGCTGGAGAAGAAATCACTCGTAAGTTACATCCACATCGGAGAGCCGATCGGCGTCTGGCGGGAACAGTACGGTCCCGCACCCCGTATCCAGCTCAACGATGCCTTCAAAACCGCTCAGGATATCGGCCAGTTCGTAGCTGCCGAGCGTGACAAGCTCAATGAGTCGGAGCGCGCCCTGATGACGATCTGTCTGAAGGCCGACCAATACACGACCATGGGCCGTATCACGGAAATCAAGCAGGAACTTCGCCGCGCGAATGCCCTGAAAATTTCCTACGCGGCTTCGAAGACCCTGGGATACTAATTTCAGGTAAGGATTCATTCCCGAAGGGGATGTGTCAAATTGAAAAATTTGGCGCATCCCCTTTCAGGTATGTAAGAACAGGTAAAATACCAAGGCATCGAAGTTCACGGCGAAGAGCGTGTCCTGACGTAGATATCGAACCTACGCTCGTCAAGACAGGTGCTCCCGCCCTTGGCGCTGGCCGATCCCCGACCGATGAGCTTAAACGAGAACAGCGCATGACACAGTTTATTTTACGCCCCCTATCGAGCCGCGATACCGATAATAACGAAGTGGTTTGCCTGTTATGACACACCGTCTTTTTATTCGCCGGTTCGGAAAGAGCCTCGGGATAAAAAACAAAAAGACAGAGAACAGACAGGGACAACCCCGTGACCGAGCGTCAAAAAAAGAGGACGAAGAGCTCGTACACTGCGAGGCGGAAAAGTACGACGTGCCCAGACACAACAAACGTTTCGACACCAAAGAGGTCGTAAGAACGGAAATCGGGATCCGGGTCGGAACAGAAAAAACGGGGCGATTACCGACGCTCCTTCTCCTTCTCCTTCTCCTTCTCCTTCTCCTTCTCCTTCTCCTTCTCCTTCTCCTTC